>JACKQG010000196.1_pt1 | contig 89179 bp, 50 predicted proteins | sample 8237621 | NCBI WGS metagenome assembly JACKQG01 (sample SAMN15677084, study PRJNA649215) | marine metagenome | biome: marine; feature: Black Sea; material: saline water; isolation source: suspended particulate matter (SPM) from the Black Sea western gyre | collected 2013-06-09/2013-06-10 | depth...
CCGATTTGGAGGACGGCCGAAGGCTGCCTGCTGAAGGCGGCGTGGTGTTCAAGGGTACGAAGGGCTCGATCATGTGCGGCGTGTACGGCAACAGTCCCCGCATCATCCCCGAAACGAAGATGCAGGCGGCCGAACGACCCGAGAAAACGATTCCCCGGGTCCAGGGCTCACACGAACAGGACTGGATTCGCGCGTGCAAATCGGGCGAACCAGCCGGTGCAGATTTTTCCTACTCCGGTCCGCTGGCCGAGGCCTGCTGTCTGGGCAATATCGCTCAGCGAGTCGATACGCGGATCGAATGGGACGCCGAGAACATGAAGGTCACTAACCTGCCCGAAGCCAACAAGTACATCCGAACGGAGTACCGAACTGGTTGGGAGTTGTAAGTTGCAGTCTTCTTGCACTTGATCGTTTAACCCGAAGCCGGAGGCGATGGCGCGTGCTACGCGTGGACGATCCATCCCTCTACCCGCCATCGCCTCCGGCTTCGGGTTAAACGAGTGTGGGACGAGCTTCTGAGTTTGTCCGCGGTTTGGGGATCTTTCAATGAAAAGTCGTATTGCTACTTCACGGCTTACGAGCATCACGACGTTCTTGATGGCGATTAGCGTTTGCCAGGCAAACGTATCGGCTGTGGCAAGTGACGAGATCGTCGAGCCCACTGATCCCACGAACATCGCCCGCCAGTTTGCCGGTAAGCTCGCCAAGTTGCTCGACGAAGGCCGTCCCGTCGATTTGGACCGTGTGCGGGACCAGTTGCCGGACGACCAAACCTGTTCGGTCAGTGCTCTGCCCCCGTCCGACCAAACGCTCGACCCGTGCGACCTCTACGCCAGTTGCCGGAAGAGTGTCGTGCTTGTGGGAAGGATCTACAAATGCGACAAATGCGATAACTGGCACACGAATGTCGCCACGGGGTTTGTCATCAGCCAGGAAGGTGTCGTGGTGACCAACCATCACGTGCTTGCCAGTACGATAAAGGCAGAGGCCATTGCAATTGGCACTTGGGACGGGCGGGTACTGCCGGTCCTGAAGGTGCTGGCCGCCAGCAAGGCCAATGATCTGGCCGTGATCAAAGTCGACGCCGACGATCTTGTGCCCCTGCCGGTGACATCGTCGGCGCCGGTTGGCACGGAGGTGTTCGTCATCGGCCATCCCGTGAATCATCTCTACATGATGACCGCTGGCGTCGTCAGCAGCCACTTTCTGCGCAGGGAACGTGGAAAGAACGCCCGCCACGAGATGACCATTACTGCCGACTTTGCCAAAGGTTCGAGCGGTTCGCCGGTGCTAGACCGCACCGGCGCCGTTGTGGGCATTGTTCGCTCGACCACGCCGGTTTACTACGAAAAGAAAGACGGCGTGGGCACGAAGATCCAGATGGTTATGAAATACTGTATCCCGTCCACCTCACTGCTGAAACTGCTCGGACAATCGGCGAAGGAGGAGAAGGCGTCGCAATAGCCTAAGTTGCTGTTGCGTGTTCAGAAGGGTGAAGCCCCTGCGAGTTCTCTTTCCACCAAGTGCAGTCAGTATCTCACTCGCTCAATGGTTGCACGATCGCCTTCCCCGCTCGAAAATGGAGTGGAACGGGGCCCTGATCGCGTACGATGGCAGAGGGAGGACCGAAGATGCACGACAAACGCAACGACGCTGGACGCGTGAACCATCGGAGGCTATTTCACCAGTCGACCGCCGACAGTCGCCCCGTGCTACTCGCCTTCCTAGTTCTCTGCCTTCAAATCGGGCTTCCATTGGGCGTGTGCTCGGAAAACGAAGCCGCCAAAGAGACAAACGGTGCGGGCGAACCCCAGGCAGTTGAAGCTCGCGCATTCGACGAGTTTTCGGTCGAATTCAGAGGGATCTGGATGTGGTGGGAGAAGGCCCGGCTTGCGGTTAAGGGAGACGGGGCTGTTGAGTGCTCGATGAGCAAAGCCCCGAACGACGATTCTCGATATACGGCCGAATTCCGCCTGAGTCCGAAGCATCTCGACCAGTTGGTCCAACTGCTGAAGGAAACCGGTTGGCTGACGAAGCCTGGTGCCAACGTCCAGCCCAACTATACCGATGCGACACAGATCGACATGAAGCTGATTCGCGAGGGCAAAGCTCAGAAGGCATGGTGTCACGATCGCAACCCGGAGCCGTATTTTTCCCTGGTGCGTTTCCTCAAACGGCTCCAGCGGCAGGAGTTCCTATTGAATCGCGCTGTGGCCGCCGGTCAAGAGGAACGCATTTTCGCGTTCCGTGAGCTGGATCAGGGGATACGCTCAGCAAGAGGCGATTCGGTAGCCGCGCCTGCGTTTTCCCCGCTTGACTACAGCCGCTTCATCCCGGTTTCCATGGACGCAATTATGCATCCCGACGAGAATCACGAGGAAACGATTGTGACCGCCCTGAGACTCTTGGCGATGCTGGAGACTGAAAAGGCTAGGCAGCAGATCACCAAACTGACGACGGCCAAACAAGTTGGCAGAGCTCACGTCTCGCCCAAGCACCGAGCAGGAATGATAGGTAGCGCTGCTGTCGAGGCTCTGACGACGTTCGGTGGCCCCCAGGTCCGTCAACATATCCGAGAGATGGCCAAAGATCACGGTTCATGGGAAAGACGCGTTAACGAAGCGCTGGTTGAAGGCCTGCTCGCGTTGGATCGCGGCGACTGTGCGGGACTACTTAAGAACATGGTCTCTTCAACCAAGGAGGCTGCTTGGGGGTTGATACGCTTGGGCCCGACGGGTGTGCCTGTGATGCTAGAACTGCTCGAAGAACGCGACCGCCGGAACATGGGCCAGATCCATCTCATTCGCCAGTACATCGACCACTGGGAAGAACTGCCGGGCCCGACTGACGACCGGGTGATTGAAGCGGTACGTAAGAATCTGGATTTCCGTTTGGGGAGCAGTCGCGACTGGACCCAGTACCACCAGGAGCTTCTCAAACTCGCGGGTGCGCCCGGGTTACCGGATAGCTGCCCTCGCCAGATCGCCGACGCGTTTCTCACGTCACTCAAAGAAGACGATCGGACGACATTTGGCGTGACAACTCTGGCCGACATGGACGATTGGTCCGAATGGCATGGGAAACTGAAGAAACTCCCTGAATTTCAGAAGCTCGCGATCGCGGAAGTCTACGCAGACAAAAACGACAACATGGCTCTGGCCACGGCGGTCAACCCCGATGGCAAGAAGGGCGGTCAGTTAGCCATCTATCTGAATTTCTGCAGTGGGGCAGTCTGGCGCGTGAGCACGCTGTTCATCCATACACCGGAAGAATCGGAGAAGTCCGATAGGGTATTCAAGCGATTCCTTCAGAAACACCCGGACGCCAAACTTGTGCCGGGAAAGTGAGGTCATCATGTCACGATTGATGCACGCTACGGCGGGCGCTGCCGCGCTGCTGTTGACTTTCGTGTTTGCGGCCAAGCCGGTGCTCGGCATGGGCCAAGAACGCTTTGGACCTGCCTTGGAGCACATCTCCCGTTCGTCTGATTGGCCCAACGGCGTCGAGGACGTTCTGCGTCACCCGTCCTGTGTCTACTGGAATTGGGTCAACGGCAACGAACACGCTTACTACGGCGGAGGCATCGGTACCATCAACCAATTGATCGACGCGTTCGCGCAAGTTGATCTGGCGCGACATGACGTGATCCTCCGCCCGGGAAGCCCGTCTGCTCGCTCGTTCCAAGGCCAACTTACGCCGTACACTGTCGAGTTCCACGTACCGGCAGGCCTCTACTTCCATCATGCTCGAGAGCACGCCCAGACGGGATTGTACCCTCTAACGCCCCGGTTGATCGTCAATATCGGTCAGGACCACGCTGAGCAACTTGATGAGCTGAAGATTCCGGCGAACGTGACGTTGCGAGCTATGACGCACCCGATTGAGGCTGCCGTTGCACAACTGGGCGCGGGCGACCGCTCGTTGTGTTTGCGCGCCATATCAGTGCTGGGGGAGTCGGGGGACTCGTCTGCTCCGATTACCACCGCGCTCGAAAAGGCATTGCAGGAGCCCGACGAGTATGTTCACGGGGCTGCGCAGAAAGCTCTGGAGAAGATCAAGCAGGCCAACGCCCCCGAAACGCGACCGCTGCGGGACAAAGTCGCCGCATACCTCGCCAAGCACCCACAGACTGCCCGAGTGCCGGACGCGCAGCAACTGCTCGACACGCTGAACCGCATCGACGGCGAATACGCCCGCGGTTTCACTGCCACAGGCACCATGGTCAAGCCCAGCCTCTCGGGTCGGCAGCAGCTTTTTGAATGGAAGCTGACGATGGGCGACGACCAACTTATCCTGCAACAGCGAGCGGTCGATGCCGCCGATCAAGCGCCTTTCGTGGGGCGAATCGAGTACACCATCTACACGGGACCAGAGTTCATGGCCTCGATCCACCGTGGACGATTATGGGTGGACGGGGAACTGCAAGATACTTCGGCCAGCGTTTCCTTCGAGCCCGTCGGCCGCACATACGACCTGCTTGTGGGACGCGTGCTCTGGCCGCTCGGCCGGGGATTCAGCCGCTCGATCGAACGCATCACCGAGATCAAGACCGCACCGGACGGCACCCTGATCGTAGCCGCCGACGCCCCGAAGGTTGGCCTCGAAGTACACTGGGAGTTGCGGGTCGATCCGAAGGCTGATTTCATCGTGCGTACTGCCAAACGATTCCGCCGCGACGACCTGGAGCCATCCTACATCGCCAGCAATCGAGGAATCCTCTGTGCTTCGGACCGGTGCATCGCTCACACAGCCGCATGGCAAGAAGGGCCGTGGGGCGAGCCGATGTCGATTGCGGTCAAAAGCGTATCGGCCGAGCCGGACATGAAACTGATTCGCAGCACCAAAGACTATCTTGAAAACGCTGAGGGGCGTGGGGCGCAAGTGCTCCGCAGCCGGTGACGACAATCTAGCCCATGTTTCAACTCGCGGGCTTGCCGTAAACCTCGACCTCGACGTAATGGTTCAGGTCGTTCGACGTGTTGCCTTTCGAGTACAAGCGGACGTAGCGCCCTCGGACCGGCTCGCCTTTCTTGTTCTTGGCGTCGATCAGTTTGCCGCGGAAGTCGTCAATGTACTCTCGCTGCCGGCCCAGCCCCAAGCCGGATGAGTTGTCCAGGTCACTATTGAAGACGGTCTGGACATTCAAGATGAAATCCGGATCGTCGGCTGTCTGGATCACAACATCGTGATAGACGCGGCCTTCGGCGTGGTAATGCCACACGAGGATGGCAAAGATGTCGGCCGCTGCTCCCAAGTCGATCTGCACCCACTGCGTGCCGGGCGCAAACTCAACGTAGCATCCGTCGAAGCCTTCCTTGACGCCGTCGGTCACGAGATCCAACTCGCCAATGATCGGCGCCCGGTCGCTGGCTGTGACCGGCTTCTTGAGCGCCAAATTCTGGACGCCCTCCGGAACGTAGAACGGCGGGCGCGGTTTCTCGGAGTATTTTTCAAGCGTGGGACGGAGTTTGATGTTCTTCGGGGTACCCTGAAACATCGGCTTGGGCAGCTTGGTCTTCAGCGGCACCACTTTCTGTTCGTCTTGTTCCGCAGCCGATGCCGCGTCTGCGTGAACGAAGGTCCCCGCCATTGACGTTATCGCCGCCAGACAAAGGGCAACTTTCCTCGACGCTGGATACTTTCGCATAGTCATTTTTCGCTCAATCCTCGATGTGTTAACCCATAGCGACCGGCACGGTCATGCAGGCAGGTATGGTGCCGCCGGTTTCACGTGTCCTCGTTTAACCCGAAGCCGGAGGCGATGGCGGACGATGCGTGGGGACCGTTCATCCTACTTCCCGCCATCGCCTCCGGCTTCGGGTTAAACGAGATGTGTGGACACTTCAAACGGGCCCCAGCTAACACAGATGTTATAGGCTGCAGGTCCCGGCATGGGAAGAATGCGTCAGTTGGTTTTACCGAACCGCCGTGTGACGTAACCGCAAACCGCAAAGCAACGCTCGGCACACAACGAAGGCCGTTGCATCCGGCGCAGCACTGTTTAAGCTAGGCGGAATCGACAGAAAGAAACAAAGTCGCGGTCTGGGTCCACGGGGGGATGTGATGAGACGTTTTGCTTCTCTGCCTTGTATTGCTGTTCTACTGCTTGGGAACACGAATTCACTAGCGGCTGAACATCCGAATGTACTTTTCTTTGCTATCGACGATCTACGGCCCGAGTTGGGATGCTACGGGCATGCGATGGTCAAGAGTCCGAACATCGACCGGCTGGCATCGCAAGGGTTGCTGTTTGAACGAGCCTACTGCCAACAGGCGGTTTGTGCGCCGTCGCGGATCAGTCTGCTGACGGGCTTGCGGCCGGATTCCACCGGCATCTACGACCTGAGTCATCCCCTGCGTCAGACTCGGCCGGATACGCTGTCGATGCCGCAGCATTTCAAGGACAATGGCTACGAGACCGTTTCGCTCGGCAAAATCTACCATCACACCGGCGACGACAACTTCATTGGCTGGACCGGGAAGGCGTGGCGGCCCGAAGGTGCGTGGAAGGGCCGCGGCTATCTGGATCCAAAGTCCTTCGATCGGATTCAATCGTCCCAACAGGCACGAGGCTACACGGGCGTTGGTCCTGCGTACGAGTCGCCGGACGTGGCCGACGGCGACTACCCGGATGGGAAGACGGCAGAGAAGGCTATCGCAGAGCTGCGCAGGCTAAAGAAGAAGAAGGAGCCGTTCTTCCTGGCGGTGGGATTCGTTAAACCGCACTTGCCTTTCAACGCGCCAAAACGCTATTGGGAACTGTACGATCGCTCGGCACTCGAAGTGCCCGCGTTGGACAATTGGCCGAAAGACATGGCGTCCATGGCCGGATCGAATTGGGGGGAATTGCGCAAGTACACCGGCATGCCGGGGCAAGGACCGATGCCCATGGAGGAAGCCATCAACTTGATTCACGGGTATTACGCCAGCGTCAGCTACATGGATGCACTGGTGGGTAACGTGGTCGACGAATTGGAACGGTTGGACCTGCGCGACGATACGGTGATCATTTTCTGGGGCGACCACGGCTGGAAGCTGGGCGATTACGGAGCCTGGTGCAAACACACTAATTTCGAGCTGGACACCCACGTGCCTTTGATTTTGTCGGTTCCGGGCCAAACGACGGCTGGCCGGCGCAGTGAGGCGCCGGTGGAGTTTGTGGACATCTTTCCAACATTGGCGGAACTGTCCGGGTTAGAGATTCCCGGTCGGTGCGAAGGGACCAGCATGGTACCGTTATTGGAGGATCCCGCCCGGCCCTGGAAAGAAGCCGCCTTCAGCCAATATCCGCGCGGCAAGGTCATGGGCTACTCGATCCGTTGCGACAAGTGGCGATACACAGAATGGATCGACCGCAAGACCGGTCGTATCGCAGCGAAGGAGTTGTACGACCATTCCGCCGGGCCCGCGGCCGACCGTAACCTGGCTGCGGACTCGGCCTTTGGTGATACGATTAGACGGTTGTCCGCGTTGCTCGATGGCGGGCAGGGTTGGAAAGGTGTGAGGGAGAGACTGGCGAAGTAGCTTTCCGTTGCAGAATCGAAGCAGTCAATCGTTTAACCCGAAGCCGGAGGCGATGGCGTGAAGCGGGATGGATCGTCCACACGTAACGCCCGCCATCGCCTCCGGCTTCGGGTTAAACGAAAACACGCAGAGGAGACATACGATGAGACTAACACGACGTGAGTTCGTTCGACAGGCATCTGTGAGTACGCTCGCGATCGCCGCACTTAGCGCCGAGCCTGTTTGGGCAACCGACGACGAGGACAAACCATTGCCGATTGTCGACACGCATCAACACCTGTGGGATCTGACCAAGATTCGCCCGCCGTGGCTCAAGCGGGAGACGAAGCTGCACCGCAGTCATGTGATGGAGGATTATCTAGCAGCGACAAAGGGATTGAATGTTGTCAAAGCTGTCTACATGGAAGTGGCCGTTGCGCCGGAGGACAAGGTTGCCGAGGCGGAATACATCGTCGAGCTTTGCCGGCAGACCGACAATCCCACGGTTGCAGCCGTGATTGGTGGCGAACCGGGCTTGGACGGGTTTCGCGATTACATCACTCGGTTCAAGGGAAGCCCTTACGTCAAGGGCGTTCGCCACATTCCGCCTGGGGGCAAAGGGGACGAGTTCCTTTACCTGAAGCAGCAGTTCATCGACGACGTGCGGCTGCTCGGCGAGCTTGGCATGCGTTTCGATCTGTGCATGCCTTCACAACGATTGCCGGAGGCAGCGGGGGTCGTCGACCAGTGCCCCGACACTCGCTTTATCCTCGACCACTGCGGCAACGCGGACCCCAAGGCGTTTTGGGACGACGACAGACGAGCTCAGAACGCGTCGGCCGGTCGGCCGTCGCACGATCCGGATCAGTGGCGACGCGGCATCGTCGAACTGGCGAAGCGCGAGAACGTCGTCTGCAAGATCTCCGGCATCGTTACTCGTGCTCCTCAGGATACCTGGAACGCCAGCGACCTGGCCCCCATCATCAACCACTGTCTAGACACCTTCGGTCCGGACCGCGTCATGTTCGCCAGCGACTGGCCGGTCTGCACGCGAGTGGCCACGCTGCGCGAATGGGTACTGGCGTTGAAGGAGGTCGTCAAAGACCGAAGCGAGGAAGAGCGCCGCAAGCTGTTTGCCGATAACGCGGTGCGTTTCTACGAGCTTGGGTAGCGATCGGTCCGAAAAGAAGGTTTCGGATTGCCGCTTCAGCGGTCATCCGCTTCAAAGGCATCAAGTGAAGTAATGGCCCGCCGGTTCATGGTGTCCTCGTCCGGATGGTCAATCATCCAACGCTTCCGACGCCGGGCGTGCGTCTTGTCCGGCGTTGCGCGTATTCTGGTTCGCCAGCAAGATGCCGACCGCGACGCAAGCAGCACTCAGGAAAAGCCACGGCGAGAGATGATCGTTGCGCATCAGGACAGCCAAGGTGACGCCGAAGAGTGGCGTGGTGAAGGCAAAAACTGAAATCTGCGACGCGCTGTGTTTGCGCAACAACGTGGTTTGAATCGCAAAGCAGAGGCCGGCAACAAATATGCCCTGGTACAAGATGCCCAGGACTGCATTGGTTGTCGGAGGAACTGACGGAAACGGCTCGAAGGCGAGACTGTATGCAGAGAATAACACCAGGCCAACCACAGCGTGCCAGAAGACCAGCTTGCCCGGCTCGACATGACGCAGTGCCTGTTTGATGAACACGATCTTGATGCCCAAGATGCATGCGCTGAGCAGAAGCAGCAGATCGCCGGTCAAGTTGGGCGAGTCGACGCTGCGGACGTCCGCCGGCGCCGTGGTCAGAACGACTGCCACGCCGACGGCCGCCAAGAGAAGTCCCGCGAGCTTCCGGGAGGTCAAGCGATCGGCCTTGGTGAAGAAATGTTCGATCGTTACCACCCAGAAGACAAACGTGTTGATGTGCATCGCACCGTGGGAAGCATTCGAGCGTGCGACTCCCTGGTTGAACAGAAAAATCTGCAGGAACAGCAGTACGCCGGCCACGCATACCAATCTGACCTGCCCGCGCCGAAGCCGTAGCGAAGTCCGCTCGAAGTGACACCAGACGATCATGAACAAAGCGGCGGTCGCAAAGCGGCATGCCGCAATCGCCACGGGTGGGAATGATTCGACGCTGTATCGGATTGCCACCGGAGTTCCACCCCAAAGCGCCGAAGTCAGCAATACCAGAGCCGCGACGGTCGCGCTGACACGACGGGGGGCAACGGCTTGCTTGGTGGCAGGTTCTCGCATCCGGAATTCTACGACAAATGTGCAGGGTCGCTGATGCCAACGGCGGCTTGAACCGCCTGTTCTAATCCAGCGAGGCTAACCATGGAAGCGGAGTTCAAGCTGCCGGCTTGGGGCGGGGGGCCCAGCGGATCATTGTCCGGACTGTGGAGGACGGCCTTCTGCCGCGTTATTTTCCTGCCATCAATATTCCTGCCTGATTCTTCTTGTAGCCCGTCCGTCGATTGGCAAGAATAGCCCTTGTTAAATAGAAATGCCGATATCGAATCCTCCTTTGGTGGAAAGGATCGTCAAATGAACTCTGGCCCGAAAAGACCCAGGCAAGCTGCCACGCGACGTGATTTTTTGAAGACGGCTGCCGCGGCATCGACAGCCGTTGCTGTCCCCTCGCTAGTGCCCGCTTCGGTACTCGGCTCCAACGCGCCGAGCAACCGCATCAATGTGGGCATCATCGGGACGGGCACTCGCGGCACGCCCGACATGGAAATTTTCATGCGATTCGACGATGTCCAGGTCCGCGCAATCTGCGACGTCAATACGGTCAGCTACGGCTATCGCGACGAGAAGCGACTGATGGGACGCGAGCCGGCTTTGAAGATCATCAACGAGTACTATGCGAGCAAGACTCGCTCCGGCCTTGTCAAAGGAGTCGACGCGTACAACGACTTTCGAAAAATCATCGACCGAGACGACATCGACGCGGTGGCCATCGTCGCTCCCGATCATTGGCATGGCGTAATGACGGTCTTGGCGGCCGAGGCGGGCAAGGACATTTTCTGTCAGAAGCCCCTTTCGCTGACCGTCCGTGACGGTCAAGAGATGGTCAAGGCCGTGCGCAAGCACAATCGCATCCTTCAAACGGGAAGCCAATTCCGGTCGAGTCCAGCAAACCGCTTCGGCTGCGAACTGGTCCGAAACGGGCGCATCGGCGAACTCAAGACCATCCGGAGCTTTCTGGCCTTCAACAACAAAACCGGTCCCGGCCCGGGTTGGAAGCCGACGCCCATTCCCGATGGATTCGACTACGACCTGTGGCTCGGCCCCGCGCCCGCCGTGCCCTACCACAAAGACCGATGCATCTACAAGTTCCGCTTCAATCTGGATTACTCCGGCGGCCAAATCACCAACTTTGGCGCCCATTCGAACGACATGGCCCAGTGGGGCAACGGTACGTGTCTTACCGGACCGGTGGAAGTCGAGGGATTGAACGCTGAATGGCTTCCGAAAGGAAGCCTATTCAACACGGCTCTGACTTCCACGTTTCGTGCCCGGTATGCAAACGGCGTGGAACTGATTTGCGAGAGCAAGTCCCCCGGGTTCGGAGTGCGGTTCGAGGGCACCGAGGGCTGGGTCGAATTTGGGTTCAAGGGCTTGAAGACCCATCCCGAATCGTTAATGAACACGAAGATCGGCCCCAACGAGATTCACCTACCAAGGAGCATTCCCAGCCGCACCGAGAACGTGTACGGAAACTACTGCATCGACCACATCCGCAACTTCCTCGATTGTGTCAGGTCACGCGAAGAACCGATCGAACCGGTCGAGGTGGGGCATCGCACATCCAGCATTTGCCACCTTGGCAACATCGCTATCAAGCTGATGCGAAAACTCCAATGGGATCCCGAAAACGAGCGATTCGTTAGTGACGACGAAGCGAACCAGATGCTCGAAAGGCCAATTCGGGCGCCGTGGCATTTATGACCAACATGGCCGGTGGCTTTGCCATATGAAATACTTGCTCAGCGTCGCCTTACCGTTAATCTAGATACTGCCCACCACAATGGCGGCAAGTTCCTACCGCCACCGTTGCCATGCGCGAAAAACCGGTGGTTGTTCGAGCGCGTGGATCTCGAATCGGTGCTCGCCGGGCATGATCGGCACGATCAACGTTTGGCCGTCCGTCCCCGGAGCATAGGTCACGTCGTCGATCACCAGTGTAGGTAGCCGGTCGAGTTTCGGTGGACGGGTAAGGTGCACGAATCGGCCCAAGCCGGCACTGCGTCCAGTGATATTCTCCGCGTGGAATGTGACGTCAAAGGTACCCGAAACCCACTGTTCGGCCAGCTTCTGGCCGTGTCCGATCTTGCTGCCATCCAGCATCACCAGGCGCACGGTATCGCTTTCGCGGTCGACCAAAATGCCGCCGCGCCGGCCGATGAACTGCACCTGGTCGTTGTCGTAAACGATCGTTTGCGGGGCATCGAACTGCCACGCTTCTCCGTTGGCAAGGGTCTGGTGACGGACTCCTACGGTTGGCTCGTCGATCGGTCCTGCCGTCGGGACCAACTGGAATGTGATGTTTGATTTCGGTGCCGGAACTCGGATCGTCTGTTCGCGCGAAACCTGATTCACCGGAATGACGCGCACGGCAGGCACTTCGCTGACGAGCGTCACGGACTTGTATGAAACGGTGCCCGGTCCCTCGGCGATTACCAGGTGGACCGCATCCGGATAGACGCGGACCGCGCCGGCCGTGCCTTCGAACTTCACGCCTGCCTGCTCGAAGTGGATCGGGCGCCGCCGAGCAAAGACATAGTCGGTGCCTTCGCCGGTCGTGATTCGGGCAACGCCGTCGGCCAACGCTTCGTACCGTGGCGGTCGCTCGTCGCTTCGTTGCGGGTACAGCGCCACCATTACGTCGTCGCCTCGGGCTACCGGCCCCGCAGCCGTGACGGTCATCGTCTCCTCGACACGAATCGACGTGCGCTGGCGATCCTCCAGCGTGGGCGATCCGGCCTCGCGCCAATTGATGGCCGCTTGGTTGTACATGGGGCCACTTTGGCTGGCGTCGCGGCTTTCCGCCGTGATCGACGCCGGCTGGAGGAAATGCACGTTCAGTCGTGGTTTCGCGCCCAGCCGACTGGTGTAGTTCAACTCGTTGGCGCTGGCGCGCACCTGGTCCTTACTGCCCGGCGTGCGCAGGTACCACCACTTCGCCTGCAACTCTGTCGGATTGCCTCGCTGGTTGTGGAAGCTGTCGCGGAAGACAAAGTAGTTGGGGCCGTTGGCCTTCTTGCCCTTCAGCAGTAGAATCTGTCGGGACCATCTCTGCGGACCGTAGTCACCCAACCCCAACAAATAGTCGACCGAGTCGCTGAAGGAATGTGCGTGGACGTTCGAGATCGCACCGCCACCCGGCCAGCCGCCCGTGTCGGTCCGGCTGCCAAACCTCACTCGGCTGTGCCAGCCGAACTCTTGGTTTAGCTTCGCAAACGGCCGGTCGTTGTGAATCGCGTAGCCGAACAAGCTGAGTGTGACTAGCGGGGCCCCTTTGGCGTGCAGAATGAAATCGCCTTGGTTGGCGTCGCAGTGGCTGGTCAAATAGCCCTGACGCAAGGCGAGGAAAGTCTCATTGGGATCGCCCGCATGGGCACGCAGCGTCGCCCCGAATCCGGGCCACCATTTGCTTTTCAAGAGATCCGGCACGTAGTTGGTCGGGAGTCCGTCTAGGAGGTCCGCGTTGGCAATCAGCCGCGGACTGAAACCGGCGTCGTGATGTTGCTCCTTGGGCTGGCCCAACTGGTCCCAACACCAAGCAAGCGATTTGGCCAATTGCGGGTCGGTGCGCCGCATCAGTGCGGCCGCCACCAGCCAATGCGTGGTCAGATCGCAGCCCTCGTGTCCCCAGTTGGGCAGCGTTCGTTTGCCGAAACGAGGATCGACCGGCGCGAGCAGATTCGCGGTGAACTTGGCGGGCAGCGCCGCCAGCCGAGCCGTAGGTTCGTCGAGCCGTTCGGCGCCCTCTAGTACCTTGGCAGCCTGCATCATGTGTGGTGCGCTGGCTCCGAAGTATGTGATCAGCTCGCTCCAAGCACCGGACGGGGCCACGTTCATCGCCAGCTTGAAACGCAGGTAGTCGGCCGAAACGTCCAGCCAACGACCGGACTCCGGATGATCGGGGATCAACGATGCGGCAAATGGCAACGCCATGAACCGGTTGATCGGCATGTTGGGGTTGCCCAGATGGACCATCGACCCGCGAGGGTTGAAATCCGCATTGGCCATCAACGAACAGCAGGCCGCCAACTCGGCTCGCAACTGCTCACGACGCTCCGGCTCCAGACTCGGACTGGCCAACAATTCATCGACCTCGTGAGCCCAGGCGGCCATTTGCGTCTGACGGTAGTGCGACGTCCACGCTAGGCGGCGGTCGTCGCCGCCTTGACGCAGCCCCGAGCGGGTCTGCCCCCGAGGCCCATTCCATGGACTGTCTCCGCGCAGCCGTTTCCAGAGCTGCTCGCGTCGCTCGACGTCGTCGTTGAAGTATAAGTACTCGCCAAGGGTTTCCCCGTCGGGCAACGATTTCAGTCGTGGCGCCAAACGGGCCACGTCACTGCGCCCTAGCACCAGCCGAGGATAAGTGACCGCAGGGTCAGCACGCCACCCGAGTACCCAGTCTTTGTAATCGTCCAGCGTCACGAAGCCTTGCTCGTGACGAAGCGCATAGAGCGACTCGTGATACTGCATCGGGCCGCCGACCAGGGCCCACAGGCGACGCATGAACGTCAGCGGCTGGCCCGGATCATATTCGCCGGTGTGCAGCAGCGTATTCGGATGCGGCTGGGGGCGCAGCGGCCAGCGCATGGCCACGTCGCCGGCTTGAAACGAACGGAGCTCCGGAAACTGCTGCGGCAGACGGAATTGCATGTGGGACGAACGCCAACTACCGGCGTGCATCGGCACCACTGCCACGAACGGACAGTTCCGGTCGGCGGCCAATCGCCGCGAGTCGGCGAGACCGAAATAATGGGCTGCCGGGTTCCAAGGATACCAAGCCAATACGTCGAACACCTTGGCCGACGGTTGATCGTACTTCAACACACGATGGCCGAAGTTGTCCTCCTGAAACGATTTGACATCGAATTCCTGGCGCTCGAGCAGCCCGTCGAACGCCGCGTCTCGCCCGCCCAACCGGCCTCGCGGCGCGCACCAGAAAACGCGATCCGGTTTGAATCCGCGCCGCCAACCACCCGACAGCGACATCACCACTCGCAAACTTTCGTCCGGCGGAAACGTGCCGCCCACGTTCATCTGTTCGTCGATCCGCACGGCTGGATCGTTGGCGAGCAATCGCGCGGCGAGTTGATAATACCCGCCATCCGTCAACTCGTAGCGGACGCGGGCCTCGGCAAAGATCGGGCCTTGCTCCGTGATTCCACAGCGGATGCTGGCCACTCTTGGAGCGGCCTCGGGATCATCCGATTTGAAATAGCTGCCGCCGGCCCATTTGCCGTCCGCCAGTCGGATGCCCTGGATCGGGCCCGGGGCCACGCCGACTTGAATCTGCTTGGCGTACAGTCGAAGCATCTCGGCATGGTCGCTGCCGAAGCGTAGGGGCTTGTCGAAGGCTGTGTCGCCCACCGCCGGCAACCGGATGGCGACCGCGCTGTTCTCCAACGTCAAGAGGCCGCCAGCGGACGACGTGCGAAGCTGGCGATCCGTTGGCTGAGCATCGCCCGGCATCAAACGAAAGGCGTAGCTGCCTTCGGCGGGCAGTTCGGCCATGAACGACGCGCGGGCCGAAGCGACGCTGCCGTCGGCGTGCCGCGTGACGGCCCACAGTTGGGCCGGCCGCGCCTTGTCCTCGCCGTCAACCACGTGAACTCGCGTGTCGCGAAGTTGGCCGCGGCGGAGACTCACACGATAGGTCACCATCGTCCGCGGCCAGTCGATCCCAAGTCGCTCGACACACCGGAAGCTGGCCAGCGGCTCGGCCGCCGGCCCCGGACCGGATGCGGAAAGCCCAATCGCCATCGCGATCAAAAGGACGCCAGTTGAACGAAATGCTGTTGCCATCGGGGCACCTCCTGAATCCGCACACTTATGAGATGTTTCGCGTTATGATAGTGTATCGGAGAGGACTGAGCACCAACTAAGTCGGGTAGCGCAGAAGACCGCACGGAGCCAACCATGAGTACGAAGTCGCCGGCACGTGGTTACACTTTGCGAGAGTTGCTCGCTGTTGTCACGATCATCGCGGTTCTGCTCGGCTTGTCAATTCCTGCGATTCAGTCCGCACGCGAACGGGCTCGCAGAACACAGTGCAGCAACAACATGAAGAACTTGGCCCTTGGCCTGCAGAACTACCATGACACGTACAAGATGTTCCCTATGGGGGTGATGCACTCGGGACTAGCACCCGGAGGCGACCCGCCGATCAACGGCGCACTAGGGCCATCGTGGTGGTACGGCACGATTCCGTTTTTGGTGAGCAACTCTTTGTACGACAAGTTGAGCGCAACACAAAGACCAGGCGGACCGATAAGGCCAGAGTTCTGTGCGAATGACATGATGGGTGTAGGAGTACCGCTCGATACCAGGGACAGGTTCGGCATGCGGTGTCCTTCCAGCGGACTACCCGTGACGGAGACTCGCGGCGGGCCAATTGTCTTGCCCACTTACGTTGGGATCGCGGGTGGCTGCGACATTGATCCAAATTCGTACGACTACAAGTTCCTTGTCACCGCTGCCACCGGGCTGGTGGCACCGGCGACAAGAGACATCTACCACAATCGGTTCAAGGGTACGGGCGCGGCGGCGGGCGGTATCGTCACCAGTAGCGGGTTGCTGCCTCCGTGCGAGCATGTGCGGTTTGACATGATTCTGGACGGAACGGCGAACACGATGTTGGTGGCCGAACAATCGGATTGGCTGCGGGACCGGAATCCTCGCTCGCGTGCCAAATACCACGGCGATCCCGGATGGACTGTGGGTGGCACGGGCGCCGGTGGTGGCTTTCTGTCCGGGACGACTCGAGTCGATCCTGTGCCGCCCGTGGCGACACCCGGCGGCCCGCCGTCGGTCTGGGGAGCCGACTGCTGGAACATCACCACGGTCCGTTATCCACCGAACCACAAACGTGTGATAGGGGCCAACCCTTTGCCCGGGTGCAGCGAGAACCACGGCATCAACAACCCACTACAGTCGCCTCATCCCGGCGGACTGCAGGTCGGAATGGCGGACGGTTCGACGATGTTCGTTGCCAACGACACGGAGTTGGCCGTCTTGCTGCAAATGGCGATCCGCGACGATGCTCCGCGGGCAGATCCCGGTAAGTAGGACCGCGGAGCAAACGACCTGCTCGTTTTCAGTATGAGTAAGGACAAAGTGACATGAGCGGAGCTGCAATATTGCTCGCGCAGAACAGATACGTGCGAAAATTCCGAGATGCGGGAGCCACCAATCCTGCCAATGCCAAGACGCTTGACGAGATGGGCTGTCGCCATTCGTGGCTTTTCGGACGGATGTCGGCCAACGGCGTTTTTGTCCGAACGGCCAAAGGCACCTACTGGATGAATGAAGCGGTTGCCGAGGAATACCTCAGGAACCGGCGAAATCGCGCCCTCGTAGCCACGGGGATACTGTTGGTAGCTTTCTTGATTTGGCTAGTGTTTGCTTATTGAACTCAAAGTGAAACCGCTAGTCCCCTTCCCAAGTCGCGGTTACAGTCTGAAAGAGGAAAAATGCGTCTAGCTTGGGCGACCGACATCCACTTGAACTTCCTTGATGCCGCAACTCGACATCGGTTTTATCAGTCTCTGGGCGAAGACTCCGACGCTGTGGCGATCAGCGGCGATATCGCAGAGAGTACGGATATCGAGGAGTATCTACGGGAGATGGAAGAAAGCCTCAAGCGGCCGATCTTCTTCGTGCTGGGAAACCACGACTTCTACAGAGGCTCGATCGGCAAGACGCGGGAAGCTGTCGCCCGGTTGGCTGCACGGTCCGAGCATCTGGTGTACCTGACGGCGAAAGACATCGTTGAGCTTACGCCCACAACCGCACTGGTTGGGCACGACGGTTGGGCGGACGCGCGGCTGGGCGATTTCCAGAATTCGAATGTCATCCTGAACGACTACGTGTTGATCGAGGAACTCTGCAAGTGGCAGGTGGGCCACGGCCTGGACGAGGAGGATCCTGGTCTGGACAAGGAGAGCCTGGCGGAAGCGTTAGAGGTACTTGGCGACGAGGCGGGCAGACATTTCGAACGAGTATTGAGCGAAGCGGTCGAGAAGTACGCCAATGTGATCGCCGTTACCCACGTTCCGCCATTTCGTGAAGCTACGTGGCACGAGGGACGCACGTCGGATGAGAATTGGCTGCCTCACTTCTCCTGCAAGGCAGTCGGCGATGCCATGCTAAGAGTGATGGGATCCAACCCGCAATGCAATCTGCTCGTGTTGTGCGGTCACACACACGGCGCTGGCGAAGCGAACCTGCTGGGCAACCTGAAGGTGCTGACCGGCAGAGCGGTGTACGGATCGCCGACGGTTCAGCGAGTGTTCGAAGTCGTTTGACTGCGGATGTCGCTCTCTCTCGCACCAAATGGTGTTTCGACCAAAGCAATTCAACTCTGAAATCCGACGTTTTCACCTGATCCGTGGTTTGCCTGAATCTGTGGGGCAAATAGTGGCTGGCATTCCCCTCGGATTCAGGGCAGCCACGGATTGTCCTTGCCTAAGACCGCATGGTTCAGTGGTCTGGCCGCAACGCCGGTCGCAATTCCAAAAATCTCTCCGAATTGTGTAACTTCTGCGATTCTGATTCGTCTAAATGGATGAATGGACCGGATGCTCTGTCGACGGCTCCGCTGGAAGTCTGGTCTACTGTCCAACTTGTCTGGAAATGCTGTCGCAATCACCGGCCTCTTCGCCATTCATTGGGTGGTATGTCTTTCGTCATGGGGGACCGAGCGATGAAGCGATCACCATTGAACGCGGTTTTCAGAATCTTCGATACGGGCGGCGAGTCCGTCCCCGTGTACTACGTCGATAAGATCCTGAACGAACTGCTCTTTATCGGCGTCTGGAAACCACTCCGGGCACCTGCATTGGCCGAGCAGTTTGCTCGTACGTTTGGCTTTGACGATTACGAACTCGAAATCGTCATGGTCGGCGCGAGGTAACCATCCACCGAAACAAGTTCGGTGGCATTCACCAGTTGAGTCTAATTCGTGTTGTTAGGCTGAGAGTCATGCACCGCTGGCGTCAAGCCAGCGGCTTGGAACGTAGGCAAGGCTTCTGTGTCACTCCTACGCGTCTTCTGTGGCCGGATGCAGCCAAGGCTCGCGATAGGGCCGACGCAACATACGGTTTGCTTCGTCGTCGCCCACAATCTGTCCCTTTTCTACGTCCCATTCAAGCGTCCGCCCGAGTTCGCACGCCATGTTGGCCAGGATGCAACTTGTCGTGGAAATGTGGCCCTCCCGGATATCGGCTATCGGCTTGCCGCGCGTGGCAACCGCTTCGAGGAAGTCCAACATGTGGTAGCGAATGGCCGGGGCAACATGTTTTTCCAGACGCTTCTCGGTCTTGTCTTCCGGGTACTCGTCCAGCTCGAAGGTCACGTCGCGTTGAACCGGATCGCCCGAGCCGCGCGGGATGAAGTCGTATTTGTGGACACTCACCTTCAACGTGCCCTTGTCGCCGTAGAAGATTGCGGCCCAAGGGTAGTCCGAGTCGGGCGAGTGGCCCCAGGTGCGATGCTGCCAGACCATCGTCAAATCGTCGTAATCGAAGGTAGCGGTTTGCGTGTCGGAGATATTGGCTTTGCTTTCCTTGTCAACGAAGATACCGCCCGACGAACTGACTCGCTTCGGCCAACCCAGATCCATCATGTAACGCACCGTGTCCAGCATGTGGATGCACATGTCGCCGATGATCCCATTGCTGTATTCCACGAACGATCGCCAGCGACCGGGGTGGGCCAGCGAGTTGTACGGGCGCATCGGAGCCGGCCCAGTCCACATTTCCCAGTCGAGGTGTTCGGGCGGATCCGTGTCGGGCGGGTTGCCGCGAGCCCGCATGTGGTAGTAGCAGCAGATTTCCACGTGGGCGATCTTGCCGAGTTTGCCCGACTTGATGAAATCGCGACGGGCCTCGGCGATGTGCGGCGTGCTTCGTCGTTGCGTGCCAACTTGCACGACCCGCTTGTGCTTGCGGGCCGCCGCGAGCATCGCCTGGCCCTCGGCCACGTCGATACTGATGGGCTTCTGTACATAGACGTCGGCTCCGGCTTCGACGGCGGCGATCATCGGCAAGGCATGCCAATGGTCGGGCGTGGCGACAAGGACGATGTCCAGGTCCTTTTCCTTGAGCATCTCGCGGTAATCGCCATACGTGCGTGGTTTCTTCTTGGACGCTTGGCGTTCGGCGACAATATCGGCTGCCTCGGCCAGCATCTTCTTGTCCACGTCGCACAGGGAAACCACTTCGACCGGGGCGACTTGAATCAAACGCAATAGGTCGCATTTGCCATACCAGCCGCAGCCGATCAAGCCGACGCGTTTCGGGGCTTCTTCGGCGAACGCCGGCGCGTATCTGCCGGCGGCAGACAATGCCAATCCGGTGGCACTGGTGTGAAGGAATGTACGTCGATCCATGGTCACTTCTCCCTATCGAAAGTGGAGTGGTTGTTCGAAAGCAAGGAGTTATCGCGTCCCAATTGCCCACGCATCCGCCTGTCGCGAAGGCGCGTTGGCCATTCCCGACAGACGGGGTTCTCCTGTCGCGCACCAGAGTATACCGAGCTCCACCATGGTTCGCGAGCAGGCACGCTGCTGTTGAGACCTTGTGGTGCCTCATGTACGGTAGGATCGTGGAATTTGCCGGGCATTTGGCATAGAATCATTCATGCCAATCAACGCTATCGGAGACCAGGAATGCTTACTCGCTATCTAGTGTTCGCGCTCGCGGCGTTCTGTCTGCTATGCACCGAATCCTCGGCGGCTACGCTAATCCGTCAACGACTCGTTACCGACGGCTCGGTCGACCCGCCGGGCGACCGTATCGATTTGGTCATTGCGTTCGAGCCGGACGAAAAGGAAGTGAGGTTAGAGGTTCATGCTCTTGTGGTTGCGACGGCGGAGGAACAATCCGTCGAACGTGTCGCGGCGAAGGGCAGCCGCAACCGAGATGCCGACGGGCGATTCAAGAAAACGGTCATCGTCAAGCGGCCTGGTACCGGCGCCATCGGCCGCTTCTCAGTTGCGATCGCCTACGCGGATCTGACACTCGGTCCCGACGTTCACCGATTGGCGTACGAAGTGTACGCTTATGCGGGAGAGCAGCTTCAATTCGTCAAGCCAACGCGTCTGACGAAGGTCGAGGTCACGGGAAGGACGCGAAGCGAACTGACTCTGGTCACAGCGACCGAACGGCCCGATTCGATCGTCAAACCGATCAACGCGTATCGTCTGGACGGAGACGAGAAAGAGGTACGCCAAATCGAACTCAAGACAACCCGGTATCGTCCTGAGGAAAAGTCGACGGTGCAAAAAGTTGCCATTCCTGGCGAGTTCATCCGCTCGGAGCTCGCCACCGTGGCTAAGAGTGACGGCGAAGGACGCGCGCAACCGTCGGTGCCATTGGAGGAGTTGCGACCAAAGGCCGAGCGCACCGTCTTCTTTGCCACCAATCGTAAGACTTCGGATAACGGCAAGTTCGCTGCCGAGTTGTCCGAGGCTCTGCGATACGGTTCCTGTACCGTGAACATTCCCGTCGACTCGCACAAACGTGGTTCGCTGGAACTGCCGCCGAACGTACGCGATTGGTGGAAGAAATACGATCCTGGCAAGTATTTCTACGTGTACGATACGCGGATCGTCCCCAGGGAACAGTTCGTAAAGGGGCTAGCGGAGGATGACGTGCTCCTGTACGTCCACGGCTTTAACAACTCGTTCGAAAACGCCATTCTATCGGCGGCTCAACTGAAGCACGATATCGAATTTCCCGGCAAGGCGACTACGTTTACGTGGCCCGGCGACACAAAGCGTGGGCTGGGTCTGCTCGGGGGATACCGCACGGCCGAGCAGCACGCAACCAAGAGCGTCGACTCGCTGGCCGAGTTGCTGCAGGCTCTCCTGGATCATCGGGATCAGGCCTCGACTCGATTCGACATTCACGTTATCGCACACAGCCTGGGGAATCGAGTATTGCTGGACGCGGTCCATCGGTTGGTGTCTGACAAACGCGTCAATCCCGGCTCGAAGGTATTTGCCAACGTCGTGCTGGCAGCGGCCGACGTGGATTGGCCCACCTTTGCCGCGCAGGCCCCTTCGCTGGTCTCGTGCGCGAAACGCGTTACGTACTACTACTCGACCCAGGATTTTCCGCTGAAGCTCTCGAAGACGCTGCACGGCGACAAGCCGCCGATTGGCCTGTGCCCGCTGCTGCATCCACAAGTGGACACGATCAATGCGGACAATGTCAACGAGTTTGCTATCGGATTCGGACATCGCTACTTCTCTTCTTCGAACCCAATGCTCGTGGACCTGAACCTGCTGTTGGTGAATAGCCTGATGCCCGACGGCCGGCAACCGCCGCTGGGCAACCGGCAGGAGATCGCGGGACACGCTCATTGGGAATTCGTCCCCGTGACAAACTGACCAGTCTGGCAATCATCTCTTCCACGGAGTCGATACCATGTTTCGGCGACTTGCTACAGTTGCTGCTTTCTTAGTTCTGATCCCGTTGTTACCGGCACATTCACACGCGCAGAAGCTCCATGCGCTTGTCGTCGGTGACGAATCCGAGTGGGCCCAGTGGGGCGAGTTTCTGCCGAACGTGCAGATGGACATGCTGTACATGTTTGTAACGCTGTTCAACAACGTGCCGGAGAATCAGTTGGACATACGGAACATAACGATCGAAGCGGGAGTCCCCGGTTCGCCGGCCAACATTCTTCGCGAAATCGACGACTTCAAAGTGTCGGCCAATGATACACTGATGATCTACTTCACCGGACACGGCGGCGCGGACGATCGTGGCCACTACCTGTCGCTGGAAAAAGGCAAGCTGTATCGGTCTCAACTGAAAGATCGGATGGTGGCGAAGGGCGCACGTCTGACAGTGATCCTTACCGACTGTTGCAACGTTCGCGGCGATGGTTTTTCGTTCGCTGCTCCGGCACCCGATTTGAATTCACCGCGTACAGTGACTCCGGTGTTCAAATCGCTGTTTTTCGACCCCAGCGGGTTGGTTGACGTAAACAGTAGTGCGCCAAGCGAGAGCGCCTTTTTCTTTGTCGAAAAGGACGAGGACGGAATGCACCAAGGATCGCTTTTCTCGCGTTCCTTGACCAAGTACCTGAAAGGGGCACAGAATCGTCGAGTCTCCTGGGATCAGGTTGTGCAGGACGTCAAGAAGGAGGTCCACAAGGCGTTTCAAAAGAACTATCCTGGTGGCGCCGCAGTAGCGAAAGGGCAATTGCGGCAGAAGGCTCAAAACGTCTACGCCATCACTTACCCGGGAATGCCGGACGAGCGTGGCCCTCGTACGGGTCTGACGATCCGCGATTATGCGGGCCAAGGCGTGTTGATCGTGAGCATTCGGGCGAAATCTCCAGGCACGCAGGTATACGATCTGAAGACGAATAGGTACGTTTCGCTCGAACCCAATCAAATCATCATCTCGGCCAGCGGCAGACGAGTCCGGGGAACGGCCAGTTTCGAGCAGATGGTGGCGGAGGCCGCGAAGAAGCCGGAAAAAGACAAAGTCATGCGTATCGAGGTGGCTGATCCGCGTTTTGGGACCAAAGAGTATTTGATGCGGCTGAGCCACTAAATCCGACGTAACTCGCCAACAGGTGCTGAAAGATGCGTTCCGTGATCCAGAAGGTGTGTACTGCGTTGTTCATCGTCGGCTTGCTTCTTGGTCGCGGCCCGTGGTATCAGGAAGTGGCTGCCGCGCAAGAGAACGTCGATCCGCAGCCTGCAGCGCCGGCGGGCAAGGCCGACTGGGCGAAAAAGTTCCTGAAGCAAGATCCACTCGAAGAGAAGATCCCGACATACGAGGACTTGTTGGATGCCCTGCAAGATCCGGATCAGAGGGACCGAGCGATTTCACGGCATTTCCCGCGTGCCGAGGATCTGACGAGGGAGCAGCAGGAGGAGTTACTGCGTTTGGCCCTGGGGAACGAATCGCCTGTGGTTCAGCGCCAGGCAGCCGCGGAAATGAAGCGATTGGGAATGCTCGAGAAGGTCGTGCAGGACATTCTGCTGGACCTTCTTCGCGACGAGGATCCGGAAATACGGCGTGCCGCTGTCGTTGCTTTGGAGAAGGTCGAACTAGAGGAGCACTCGGACGAGTATTTGGATGCCGTCGTCGATACCCTCGCCGCCGAAGACCCACTGGCCAGAGGAGCGGCCGAGCGGCAATTGGCCGATCTTGGCGCCGAAGCTGTGCCGGTCTTGCTGGAGGCCCTGCGGAGCGATGATCCACAGGCTCGCGTGAATGCCGCGATTATGTTGAGCCAGATTGTCGGCTCGAAGAAAGCGGTCGTCGGGCAATTGCCTTTGGCAGCGGTCGCCGAGCCTCCGCCCACGAAGGCCCGGGACACAACGGAGTTGGGCGGCACCGGCGAGCGACCGAGGGGGCGGAAGGTGCGGCACGTGGACGAGGCCCAACCCGAAACGGTTCGAGTCTATTTCGGTACAAATCGAGAGCTAGTGTCCGAATCCGCACCGCTGTGGCGGAAGTTCGTTGTCCTGCCCGGCGTGATCGTCTTCCTGTGCGTCTGGTTCTGTTTCATTCGCTGGCGCGAAAAAAGATCAGCCAAGAGGCGCAACGTCGAATGGTCGAAACGATTTTCCTTTGGATTTCTCTTGGTTGCCGTGGTGCTTGTTGTTTGGGGCATCGTCGAACTGAACTCGGCGGTACGAGAGACCTACGCGCAACACGCCGGTGCCGAATTCGGCCCTCGACGTGATCCGCAAGGGTCGATCCGTTACGGCCATTGCGACGTGACGCTGCCTCCTACGCACGAGATCGGCGAAGTCGAACGGCCGCTGCTTGGACCGGAAGACGAGAAAGAACACGTGGTGCTCAAGCGGACGACGTTGTTGGACGACAAGGCATTTTACAACGAAATCCGAAAGGAATTGTCTTCTCGCGAGGTCGGCGCGCACGACTGTTTTGTGTTTGTCCACGGATTCAACGTGACTTTCGAGAAGGCGGCTCAACGCACGGCACAGATCCACTACGATCTGAAGTTCCCGGGCGTACCGTTGTTCTACAGTTGGCCATCCAGAGGCAGCTTGAGACACTATCCTGCGGACCGAAACGAAATCGGCTACAGCAAGGAACACATCAAACGCTTCTTGGTGGACGTGGCCGAGAACATCGATGCCGGACGGATTCATGTGATTGCCCACAGCATGGGCGGCGACGCCGTCAGCCGTGCCATCGCCGAGATCGAAGGCGACGATCGGCTGTTCGATCAAATCATCCTGGCGGCCCCCGACATCGACGCGGACGTGTTCCGGGATCACATTGTCCCTCGCCTCGCACTCAAGGGAAGGCGAACCACCTTGTACTGCTCCCGCTGCGACTTGGCCTTGCACATGTCGTATGCGTTCAACGACTACCCGCGCGCGGGTGATTCGAGTCGCAGAATCGTCGTAGCCGACGACATGGACACGGTGGACGCATCCGAAATCCCCACCGACCTGTTGGGGCATTCGTATTACGGAGACGGCATGCGTTTGTTGGAAGACATCAAGCTATTGTTCCAAGCCAACACACCACCGCCAGACCGCGATCTCCAATCACAGAATGCCGCTGAGGGTCTCGCCTATTGGATCTTCGGCGAATCGTAGAACGCTGCTTGGATCTGACTATCCTTCATTCGTGCTTTACGGAGGAAAAGGGTGGGAGGCTTTTCGCAATAACGACTCCCGACCCCTTTTCTCGTGCCTTTTCTCGTGCGTTGATAAAATCGAAGTGGGTCGAATTGCGAAAAGAGACGCCAATGGGCTTCTCACTCCAATCGGCGATGGAGGGCAAACGTCGTGAAACAGAGTAGAACTCTCCGAAAAACAGAAACGACCGGCTGTCTCGCGATGACCCTCATCGCGGCATGGACGGCAGTCGCCGGTGCTGCGGAAGCGGATACAACGAGGGGAGATCCCGAGGAGCGTCCCTGGATCTTCGTCACTGGAGAGAAGATCGAGGGCCTTCGGTCGCTGGAGGAGGTTCGTAGCGGCATCCGGGAGGGACATGCTGCCGAGCTGTGGAAGCAGCTCGTGGCCAAAGTCGAAGAAGAGATGAAGCAGGAACCGATCGCGCCCGGGGAAGGGAATCGCAACTTCCACGTGGTAGCCACCACGGCCAACCGGATCACGGACGCGGCCCTGGTGGCGTTGATCACAAGCGAACGCCGCTACGCAGACGCAGCTCTGCGGCAGATCGAGGCGTTGTTCGATCCCGAGCAATGGCCAGAGTGGGCAGACAAGGCGCACATCCAGGTCGGACTGAAGGCCGACCTGCGACACGGCCAACTCGCCAGGGCGCTGGGCATGGCGTACGATTGGCTGCATGGCTCGCTCACGGACGACGAGCGCCGGCGATTCCTCGAAGGTCTCGACCGCTGCGCCGTCCGGCCCTTCAAGGCGGGCGTCGAGGCCGGCGAACATTGGGTCAACAGGCACAGCAATTGGATGACCTGCATCGTGGGCGGTTTCGGCATCCTTGGCATGGCACTGGGCCCGGACCATCCCGATTCGACTTGGCTGGTCGAACTGGCACGCCCGCGCATGGAACGGTACATGGGCATCTTCGGCCCCGAAGGCGAGTTCAACGAGAGCGTGCAGTACTCGGGATCGACCATGTACGTCGTGGACTACTTCCTCGCCGAACGTTACGCCAGTAGCGGCAAGAAGAATCCGCTGGAGCAATACGGCCTGTCGGACCATTGCCGATGGTACATGTACTCGACGGTGCCGCCAGGTCGCGTGTTGGGCTTCGGTGATCCCGCGCCGGACATGCCGCCAGTCGTCACTCATCTGTGCGCCGTAGCCTCGGCGCTGCGTGATCCGATGATCCAATGGTTCTACCTCCAGTACGCCGACCTTGTACTGCCGACCCACCACCGACGGGCACTGGAACTACTATGGTACGATCCAATCATCGAGGCCCAGTCGCCACACGGCCGCTTGCCACTCGGCCGTGCGTACCACAATCAGGCGGAGATTCTCACGAGCCGTAGCAGTTGGGACCCCGAAGGCACGACGTCAGTCGTCTACGCCAAGGCGGCACAGGAGGACTACCACGGCCATGCCGATTGGGGACAGGTGTGTATCGACGGATATGGGGAACGGCTGATCGTCGATCTCGGTTCGCCACCCGGCTACCCTCGAAGTCACAAGGAACGCTACTACAATTATCAGCAACGGGGGCACAATGTACTGGTGTTCGGAACGAACGAGACCGGCGGCATTCCCCTTGGCAGGGCTCGGCGCGGCAAGATACTTAACGCCGAATTCGACGACCAGCGCGGCGGTGCGTGGACCATGGACTTAAGCGAGGCGTACGGCGAAGGGCGTCATGTCCTGCGCCGTGTGGTTCATCTGCTCCCGCGGGTCGCCGTCGTGCTCGACGAAGCGAAGCTGGTCGCTAGAGAACCGATCAACCTGCGCTGGCACACCATTGCGCCGGCCGAGCCGGATGGCGAAGGACGCTTCATGGTGCGTAGGGACAAAGCCACACTTGCATGTCGAGCCCAGCGATTGGATGGCGAGGCGGAACTGAGGCTCGATCGACACGAGTATCAACCGCCGTACGACAAAGACCGACTCGGCAATCCTTACACTCAGCGTCACGAGCCGTTCGTCGAGATCGAAACAGAAGATGACCACTGCCGAATCCTGTCGGCGTTCTGCGTCTTCGGACCCGACGAGCAGGCACAGCCGTGGCAAGAAGTTGCTGACGGCTGGTCAATCGACACACCGGAAGGACCGGTCCAAATTCTTGTGAAGGAGGATCGCTTGGCCGTCGACAACACCACGACCCAGCATGCCTGGCGGATTCAGCTTCGAGCGCCCGAATGACCCGGCCAACAACATCCTGTAGGCCAACGGAGTATAATGCCGCCGGTTGTCGTGCCCTCGTTTAACCCGAAGCCGGAGGCGATGGCGGGCGCTACGTGTGGATAATCCATCCTGTTCCCGCCATCGCCTCCGGCTTCGGGTTAAACGACGTAGCGGATATTTCAAACTGTCAACGGAATAACGCCATGACTATCGATGCTCTTTCTCGACGCGAATGGTTGAAGTCCACATGCGCACTGGGGCTCACGGCGGCAGGAGGTGTGCTGTCCACGCGTGTGAAAGCCAAAGGAGACGAGGGCCGAACGGCTATCGACGCCGGTTCGCGTAAGCAGCTCTTCATTGACGATCGGTTCATGGAAACGAGCCGTGGCGTGAAGTTGACCATGAATCCACCGCGCCGCGATGACCGAGTCTTGATTGCTCCGGACGCGCCGTGGGAACAGGGAGCGTCGATAGGCGTCTATTCGAGCGTGCTGAAAGAAAACGGCAAAGTAAGAATCTGGTACGACCTCATTCGACCGACCGGCCCAGGTCCCTACGACCACACGCGGCGCGTGTGTTACGCCGAATCGGAAGACGGTTTGCATTTCACCAAGCCGCTGCTCAATCTGCACGAGATGGATGGCTCGGACGCGAACAACGTCGTCTTGCCGGGCGTGATCGGAGGCTGCTCGGTGTGGATCGATCCGAAAGCGCCGCCCGAACACCGCTACAAGACGCAGGCCAAAGTGTATCCCACGGGCCAGTTCCATATGCATAGCTCGCCGGACGGCTTGCGATGGAAGCACTTCGCCCGACTCAATCCGGGGCCCGGCGGCTGGGACACGCAAAGCATTGTTTTTTGGGACCCGAGAATCGAGCGTTACGCGATTTACACGCGTCGGTGGGTACGTCTGCAACCAAGCGAGGCGAGCTATCGCACGGTGCGACGTCTGGAATCAGACGATTTGCTGCACTGGAGCAATCAGAGTGTGGTCATGGAAGCCGACGAAATCGACCTGGCCACGCACGAGACGCCCACCGCTCAACCGCCCGTCGACTATTACGGAGCCGACGTCTTCCGGTATGCCGAAGCCGATGACGTTTACATCATGCTGGCTCAAGCCTACTGGCACTGGCGCGAGCGGAAACCGTTGAAGGGATTGGGACCGTCTTCGTTTGACGTGAGGCTGGCGGTCAGCCGCGACGGAAAGTCCTTTCAGCGAGCTTCGCGGCAGCCGTTCATGGCGACCGGACCGGACGGACGCTTCGACTCGCGATGGGTCTGGGCCATGCCGCATCCCATCCGCATGGGCGACGAGTTGTGGATCTACTACGTCGGTTCGAACCGCGACCATAACGGCAACATCGACCCCGCATCCGGCGGCAAGCGTTTAAGCGGCATCAGCCGCGCGGTGCTTCGACCGGACGGTTTCGTCTCCGCCGACGCCGGTCATGACGGCGGCCAGATCACCACGCCGCCAATTCGGTTCGCTGGCGACCGACTGGAACTGAACGTCGAAACCACCGCTGCCGGAACCGTCCAAGTGGAGTTTCAAGACGAATCCGGGACCGCGATCAAAGATTTCACGATCGATGACGCCGACAAGATCACCGGCAACCATATCCGAAAGGCCGTGACGTGGAACGGATCGAGCGACGTCAGTTCGCTGGCCGATAAGCCTATCCGTCTGCGCTTCGTCATCCGCAATGCAAGGCTTCTTTCGTTTCAGTTCATAGCCGACTGATCGAAGCGGGAGACGCGGTGCTTTCGACGGCCACAGCAGCGTTCACACGGCAATGTTCGTTTGCCGCCATTATCGCAATATATTGCAATATTGCAATGGAATGCTATAATTCAAATCGCATTCGGGGACGTGCGAATGAACTTCCTGCAGGTGATTTGGGATTACGAAGAAGGCGGGAACGTCGAGCATATCGACGAACACGACTTGACGCCGGAGGACGTTGAGTTTGTGCTGAAACAGGCCGACGAGCAAGAGGCCAGCGATTCCAGCGGTCGCCCGTGCGTGTTCGGCTACACGCCTGCCGACGAATATGTCATCGTGGTATTCGAGTGGATTGACGATATCACAATACTGCCTGTGACGGCCTACGAAGTTCCCGAACCTTAGGTGAAGGGCGCAAACGAGATGGCGAAGAAGAAAACTAAACGTATTGTCCGCAAGTTGACGGGCGAGGAGAAAGCGCGCCACGCCAAGATACGCGACCAGGTCATGAAAGAGTTTCCACCTGCGAAAGAGAAAAAGCACCAACCTGTGCGCACAGGTATCGCCGCGGAACTGCGGAAAGCGAGGAAGGCACGCGGACTCACGTATTACGCAGTGGCTAAACAAGCCGGAATCCCGAATTCCAACACCGTAAAGGACGTTGAATACGGCCGAGACGCAAAGCTCTCCAATATCGAAGCCATAGCCGAGGTCCTGGGATTGAAGCTCGAAGTCGTTGACGCATCGTCGTGACAACGGCAATTCAGCATTGGCTATCATGACCCCATCCCGTTTTCGTTTACGAGCGAAACCGGAAGCGTTTATGTCGTAAGATGTCCTCTCATCTTTCTGTCCGGCACCCTTTTTGTCATATTTGGGATGCTAATTGGAGCTATGACACATGAGACTGCCTCGTACCCACGTCGTTCACGTTCTGATCGCCGTGACCGCAGCGGCTCTTACCATCGCTCCCCCGTATGCGTCGGCTGAAGAGGATCAGAAGTCGCGCGATGCGGTGCGTGATCTTGATGCCGTCCAATGCATCTACCAGGAAGGCGTGCCGCACACGGATAGGACCGGTAATCGGTTGATGACTTACGATTCCAAACGGTCCTTCTTCCAGATCGGCATTTGGGGCAATCCGATTGGTGAAATCTACGGGCACAAATACGATCTGAAGACGCTGACCGACGCCGGGTTCAATACGATGTGGCCGTGGCACGGGCGCAAGTTGGAGGGTACTCTCAGCGCAGCGGCCGACCACAATCTTCAGGTCGTGTACATGGGACATCTCACGAAGGAAGACGCGGCCAAGTCGAAAGATCACCCCAACTGGCTGGGCAACGTCTGGTGCGACGAGCCCACCGGCAGCTTCTGGGGAAAGGACATGCAGGGGAAGTTCGACGAGTTCCTTGAGTACAAGGCGGGAATCAACAAGGAGGCCCCTGGACGCGTCGTGTTCGTCAACGATGTGCCCTGGATCACGCCGCCGGCTACCGAGTGGTGGACGAAGTGGAATACCGCCGGCGATGTGGCATGTCACGATAACTATCCGATCATGAATCGGCAACACCGCGCACGCTCAATCGGCGGCGAGGAGCTTAGTAATGGCATCGACCGGACGGTAAACCTGGCCGCCGCGGCCAACCAAGAGCAGAAGCCGGTGTGGCTGATCGTTGGGGCCTTTCGGGTGCAGGGAGCGGGTTCGTTTCCGTTTCGGCATCCGACGCCGATGCAGCTTCGCGCGCAAGTGTACGCCGGCCTGATTCACGGTGCCACCGGCATCATCTACTTTTGCTGGGACACCTACGTATGCCGCGACGGCCACGTGATCGGCATGTCGCCCGACCCGCAGGTGCAGTATCTGGATCCCGGCCCTGGCAAGCCGAAACCATCGCCCGCTCGCCCAATGGATCTAGCCGCCGCCAAGGCGCTGTGGATGGCTGCGACACAGATCAACAAGGAGATCGCCGAACTGACACCGTCGCTACTGTCCCCTACGGTCGGCGACGTGGACTACAGCGTCGAAGTGAAGGGCGAGTCGATCAGCGACGACCCGATTCGTTGCCTGATGAAGCCGCACCCCGATGGCGGCTACGTCTTGCTGACCGTCAACCTGGCCGACGCGGTGTTGAACGCAATATACACCTTCCCGTCGGCTATCCAGTCAGTTCAACGTCTGTTCGAAAACCGTCCGTCGCCGGAGCCAAGCGACGATAAGACGACGTTCAGCGACCACTATGAACCGTTCGATGTTCATGTGTATCGAGTTGTCACTGAATGATCATCGGCTGATCGTCGTAGTTGAGCAGCAAGTCGATAAACGATATCCAGTACTTTGGCTCTACCTGTTCAGAGTCACGGAAGTAGACGAACTTGATGGTGTTGTTTCCTGGGCGCAACCAGGCAGCCTCGATGGCCACGCGATGCTCGCCCCGCTTCCACCAGTCCGGTTCGAAGATCCATGACCCCGCGTGTAACAGCGACCCGCCCGATTTCATCTTCCACCTGATCGGCTCCTGCTTGGCCGCTTCCTCAGCCGAGCCGCCGGAGACCGTCACGGGGCCTTGTCCGTTTACATAGACCGAAACACTCTCGCCCTCTTTCACGCCGCGAGAGTGGAAAACCAATGTCGCTGTCACTCGATAACCTTGAGCCTGGGCCTCGGGAACATTGTCAGCGATCCGCAACGGTATTCCTGCTTCAGCGGTGAAGGGAGCTTCGGACGGGAGGGCAAAGTCGATGGGAATGTGAGCGCCCACATCCACCATGTAGTGTTTGTCGGCGAACTTGAGCTTGTCGGGGTCGGACAAATCGTTCGCCCAGGAGCGTTTGGCCCATTCGTCTCCCCAACCCCACGCCAAATGAATCCCGTCGACCCCCGACTGGTGATGCGAGAGGGCTTGCGCTGTGAACATCTCTCGGTTCATGAGCTGGGCGTAACGGATTTTGCCGTCAGGGGCCGGGTCGTGACTCACGATACCGAGGTCGTGCCAGATGAAGCCGTACACCTTGCAGCCGGTTTCCTTGCCGATTGCCACAAATCGGTCGGCGGGCAGGAAGAACTGGTAGCCCATCTTGCCAGGGCCCGTTTGGGCAAACGCCGGGACGAGGCAATCTATCAGTTGCTCGCGCATCCAGGTTTCCCAGTCCAGCCCCAGTTCTTTGGCCCCGCGACATGGGACCCGCACCATGATATCGAGTTCGCGTTTCTGCCGGGTTTCGATCTCGTCCAGCATCTTGCGGCAATCCCGCACGAATTGGGTCATGATCTGGCAATCGGGGTGCGTGAAGAATGGGCCGGGCTTGGTGCAGAAATCCATGAAGATTCCGTCCAGGCCCGCTTCCACTGCTTCGCGTATGATGGCCAGCTTGAAATCGCGAACCCCCTTGTGTTTGAAGTCGAGGTAGAAGCTCGTGCCGGGAATCCAGTACTCCGGATGCTTTCGGGAGAACTGACCAGTGAAGACCACGCCCATGAATCGGTCCAGCGTCTTTGGCCCGTAGCCTCGCTGCATGGGAAAGCGGCCGTATGCCTTCATGCCGAGCTGGTGGGCCCTTTGGGCAACAATGTGCAACGGGCAGCCCGCTTCCTCAATCAGGGCGTGGACGTTCTGGTTCACCCAGCGGTCCTGGGGCCGGCACACCTTCCATTCCGCTTCGCTGAGGTGGTCGCCGTAGATCTCACCTACCTTGGTGTTGAAGGTGAGCACGCCGCCTCCCCCCGGGCCGATACCCCAGACCAGCGTTTTCACGCTGGAGTCGGCCAACGGATCGATGAAACGCTTCTCCAGAATCGCCCGAGTCATAGGCGGTTTGGTGGCGTAGTATAGAGAGAATCCATCGTTACGGTAGGAAAGCGGCAGAGGCTTCAGTTCGGCGCGTTGCCTGGGCCGTGCCGGCTCGATGTACTCGGCCAAGTCGCGCAGGGCGATGACCTTGTATCGTTGGTCGCGGAGATAGTCCAAGAACTTCCGGAAGTCTTTCGGGTCCATGGAAACGTACGGGGCACGGGGATCAGGTACTCCGTGGAACGTCAATACGGCGATTTTGCCATCCGTGGCCATCTGGGCCGCGCGAATCAGCTCGTCCAATCCGCATTTCGGGCCTGCGTTGGCCGCCGAAGGAATCAACAGGGGATGGCCGATCTTAGGATCGTAGGCGAAGCCTATCGTGCCCTCTTCGGCATAGGGAATCTCCGGCAACGACCCACGACGGGCGAACAGGTAGTCCTTTTCCTGAAGCACCCGAACCGCCGTTGGGCCGTGAAGATAGCCAGGGTAGCAGAACGATCTGGGCCTGGGGATCCCGTGTTGCTGGCAACGCGTTTCGATGTACTCCACGTCGGCGCGAAATTCCTCGGCCGATTGCCGACTGGCGTCCCGATGGTGCCGAGTGTGGTTGCCGATTTCAAAACCCCACTCGTGCAGTTTGCGGACTTCCTCCCACGTCATGTAGGTCTGTTTGTCGTCCGGAAAACCTTTGCCTTCGCTAATGAAAAACGTCGCGCCGAAACCGTATTCCTTCAATAGCGGGGCGACAAAGGTCACATCGGTCTTCGTGCCGTCGTCGAAAGTAAGCACGACGAGCCTGTCGGGGGTGGGAAGCACGGTCTTCGCTTCCGAGGGAACGAGGCGAATCTCGCGGAGATAGCACAGCCCTTCAGCGATCGCTTCCTCCGGCCGAAAGAGGATCCGCTGTCGGCCGGCCTTCAGCCTCAGCGTGCCGAACCTCTTCTTAGCCCATTGGTCCTCGCCGTCGCTCTCTGGGATTGCGCTGACAAACCGCTTCTCCCCGGCTTCGACGATAAACCGTTTGCCGGCCCATTCCTGTTTGGCCGACCACTCCAACCACACTTCGAAGGTGACCGGCGCTGGGACTTCGACCGTCCACACCACGCGGGGCCACGTCCCGGCAAAAGGCCCGTAGGATTTGCTCTCAGGGAAGAAGTCAAGTCCCCCGCCGCTGGGCGTGCCGGCTTCGGCTGACAGACACAGCGATTTGTCGGCCGAGGGTCCAACGACGGTACCGCCAGCCTGATTAGCCTTGTCGGCCAGAGCCCTTGCGTGGGCTTCGGCGGGCGTCTTGACTCGGGTCCACTGTGCATCTGTAACGGGCACCAGGCGAACCGCGCGCAGATCGGACAGTTCCGTTTTGACCGGTCCATCCGCACGCAGGATGATTCGCCGCCGTCCGGACTCCAACTGCAGCGTGCCGAACTTCTCGCAGCGATAGTTCTCCCAGCCGCCCGTGCTCGGCAGTTTGCCGGTCAGCCGCTCCGCGCTCCCCTTGACCTCGATGGCGAACGGGTTGTCGGCGTACTGGTCGATCTGGGCCCACTCGAACCAGACCTCATAGCGACCCGAACTGGGAACGTCGACCGTCCACGCCACATGGTCGTCGGCACTTTCATGGAACCAGACCATGTGTGTCGTGCGCACGGTGATTCGACCGCCGTAGATCTCGCAGTTTCGCGGAAGCAAGTGCAAAGAGCCGTCAAGTTCTGCCGTTACCAGAGCGGGGTGGTTTCCCGGAACCTGCCTGGGCCGCGCCCCGCGCCGTTGACCCACAAAGGCAAACAGGTCGGCCATCTGCTCCAAGGTAAGCTTTCCTTCCAGCCCCTCGGGCATGTGCGAGCGGCGGTTGCTCACCAACTGCTCCAAGTCCTTGCGAAGGATCACGTGCCGCTTGCCGTTTGGGTCCGCCAGTGTGATGCTGTTGCTGGTTTCTTCCCTCAGCACGCCGGTGATTGCCAAGCCCTTGGCGGTGACGGCCGTGTACTGGACATAGCGGGCTTTGACCGAGCGGTTGGGATCGACGACGGCCGCAAAGAGGATCTCCGGCGAGCGGTCCAGCAATGTCTCGATGTCGGGCCCTATCTTCTGGCCCAGCCCGCCAATGCGGTGACACGTGGAACAGGTCGCTTCGACGAAGACTTCGCGGCCTCGCTCTGGATCGCCCTCCATGTCGAGAACCGGCCGGAATTTCGCCAGTGCAGCCCGGCGTTCCGGACTGGCCTCGATGCTCAGCGCCCCCTCAGTGCCGCGGTCGACCGGGGCACGCCGTTTCGCCTCCAGCTCGGTCGCCAAGTCGGGATACTCTCGGATGTCCTTTTGCAGTTGGGTGAGTCGAATGATAAATTCGTCACGGGCTGGCGTCCTCTCCGGAGCCTCCTGGATGGCCGTGAGCATCGCCTCTAGATGGCCCGGAGCAGAACTCATTGCGGCCGCCGTCAAATAGGGATCATCGACGTGGCGCAGGGCCAACCGTCCCAACGCCCGGCCTGCTCGCGCATCGTCCCATTCGCCCAGACTGTAAGCCAATTGCATCTGCACCTGCGGGTCCGGGTCGTCGACCAGCTTGAGCAGCGCCCCGCTTATCGCAGGGTCGGACTTAAGAAACGCCTCGGCCAGCCGAATGGCCTGGCGGCGCACGCCAGGATGTTCGTCAGCCAAGGCATTCAAAAGGACCTCGGGGCGTAGGGCTCCCAAGCCGTCGAGCGTACAGATGGCGTGCAGCCTTGCCAGGGCGCGCTGGCTGCGGGTGACCATCGCTTCCAGCGGCCCAACCGCGGCTTGGTCCCCACGCCAAATGAGCATCTGCTGGGCCAGGTCTCGTTGAGGGCCGTTGGGACTGTCCAGGGCCGCCACCAGACCAGCGGTGTCGAGGCGGTCGAGCCGCAGGATAGGCCGCAGCTCCTTGTCGGCAGGCACGATGCGATAGATGCGGCCGCGGTCATTACCCAGGCGCAAATCCAAGATGTCCTCGACTTCATCTTCGATCCATTCAGGATGTTCGATGGACAGCCGGTACATCCCTACGACGTAGAGAGCCCCGTCCGGCCCGGTCCGCAGCCCGCAGGTCCGAAGCCAGGGATCGTCCGAAGCGAGGAACTCGGTCTGCTCTTCGTTGGGCGCCCGACCGCCGAGGAATGTCACACCTTCCGGTGCGACGTCGATGTGGTGCACCACGTTGAACGCCGAATCGCTGGTGAAGACGTCGCCACAGAGCCCCGGCCCTAGCAACTCGTCACGGTACACGGTCATGCCGCCTACGGACGTGAAACGCCCTTTGGTGGCGCCTTTCTCCGGGACCTGGTAGCCAACGCGACGATAGGAGATCACGCGTCCCGAAGCGATCGGTTCGGCATCAGGACTCAGGTTGATGCGACCCGGCGGAGCCGCCACGTAAGGGTTGCGTCGGATGTAATGATCGACCAAGGCGTAATGCCAGCCGGGGTTGCGGTTGTTGCAGCCGAACCAATTCCCCCAATCATCGCGACAGCGGCCAAACTGTGCTTGGCCGGTCACCACGTCCAACCGTCCTTCGTCAGGCCGAACGCGGAGATCGCGGCCGCGGATGTCTATGTGCTCGCCCGTCTTCACCGAATGGATCAGGCCACCGGCCCCAGCCCCGCCGTCGCCGTTGGCCAGATAGACCCAATTGTCCAGTCCCCAGCGCGGATGGTTGACCCGATGCTGTTGGTTGCCCTCGCCGAACCCTGCAAACAGCACTCGGCGGACATCGGCCATTCCATCACCATTGGTGTCTTCAGCATAGAAGACCTCCGGTGCGGCCGTCACCAGCACACCATCGCGCCAGGCCATGATGCCATTGGGATAATTGACGTTCTCCAGGAAAATCGTCGATTTGTCATACTTGCCGTCGCCGTCCGTATCCTCCAGATAACGGACCCGGCCACCGGGCTTCCCCCGGCCGTCCATTCCCAGCGGGTAGTCGGCCATTTCCACGACCCACAGCTTCCCATCGGGCCCGAAGGCGATATCCACTGGGTCGGTGACCATTGGCTCGGCAGCAACCAACTCGACCCGAAAACCCGGTCGCACCACGAGCCCCCGCAGGGTCTCCTCGGGCGACCTCAAGGGTTCGATTCCCAGCAGGTATTGCGTACCTTCCTTCAGCGGCTTGGTTTCCTCAGCCGCCAAAGGCGGCAGACCGCAAACCACCATCAGCCACCAGAGCCCCATGCGTGTCTGTGTCATCAATGCACACTCCTTGGTGTGCGCGACAAAACAGCTTGATGATGTTTGTCGCGTCCTAAACTCGAAATGCGAAACAAATCTGGGAGCATTGAACAGCATGGCCGTGATCGTCCCGTCGCTGCGAATAGATGATGAGACTTTTCACGACGTTTGTCTCCTTGCAGGAATGGAAACGGCATATCGGCCAGCTCAGGATCCGTTGGCGCGTGAACTCCTCCCAGCCACGCGCCGAACCGACACCCGCGCGTTCTCGTGCAGCGGGACGCACGATTGCGCACCAGCCAACGGATGCAGTATAACGCGCAGCGAACCCCGCGCGCGCTCGTGCGTGACCACGCACGATAACGCGCCCCGCATTCCCGCATGGCACCGTCCCAAATACTTGTCTTTCCTGCATTTGGAGCGTAGACTACCCCTTCGAAAGCACGCGTTCTCGTGCAGGCCACTGGAATATCAACACACCACCCGTGCAGCGGAAGTACTCAGTTACCCGACTGATTGATGTTCGAGCCAAATTCACCATTCAATCGGTTTCCGAGCGCGTGCCCTTGCTGTGGCTATGCCACGCTCGACGCACGTGGTGAATACGACATCTGCACGATCTGCTGGTGGGAAGACGATGGACAGGACAACGACGACGCAAACGTCGTTCGTGGTGGCCCAAACTCAAACGTCAGCCTGACTCGTGCCCGCATCAACTTTCTCATCGACGGCATTTTTCAACCATCAAGAACTGACCTCCGCGACAAACAAGACTCGGTTGAATCGCACGAGCAGCAAAGATACTTCACCTTTGATCCTGCGAGTTCAACTGTTGCCGAACCCGCGCACGGGTGGTCAACGACGGTTCGGGATCTTGACGATGACCCACAACGATCATTGTATAGCGTGGGTGACTCGGTTCATGTTGTGGTAAACTATCGAAACAAAACGCCGAGATCAGGGGCGATTGAATCCGTGATCTGGCACCACAAGCTTCAAATCTGGCACTATCGGATTGTTGACCCACACGGTCGGAAAATCTCGAAGAGATACGACGCACCAGACTTGATTGCGGCAACCGAAATGTCGGATAACCAGACGCTGAACCGGAGCGGCCGATCCGGTGGGAATCAAGTGGGAGGCTGATTGGCGGCCACCTGGTCAGCGAACTCGCGAACAACCGCCGCACAAGCTGGTCAAGGAGACCATGTCCTCGTTGAGCTTGAGCTGTTCCATGCTTCTCTCGCCGTGTCAAACTAGACGGAGAGCTTTTCATGGCAATCATCAATCGTCGCCAGTTTGTCGGAAGCCTCGCATTTAGCACCGCCGGGCCTGTGACGGGCCGAACGTGGGCGGCGGCCGAGTCTCGATCTGCGAATGAAAGGCTGGACGTTGCCGTCATCGGATGCGGCGGTCGAGGCGCGGGGAACCTGGCCGGCGTGGCTGACGAGAACATCGTCGCGTTGTGCGACGTTGATCAGAACCGGGCGGCTGCGGCTTTTGCGAAATTCCCCCGGGCCAAGAAATACCGTGACTTCCGCAAGATGCTCGGCGAATTCCAACACCAAATCGACGCGGTGGTCGTTAGCACGCCCGATCACACCCATGCGCCCGCCGCCGCCATGGCCTTGAAAATGGGCAAGCACTGTTATTGCGAAAAGCCGCTGGCGCATTCGGTCTGTGAGGCCCGGGCGGTCGCCGAGTTGGCCGCGAAGAAGAACGTGGCCACGCAGATCGGCACGCAAATGCACGCCACCGACAACTACCGGCGCGTCGTCGAGCTAGTCATCTCTGGGGCGATCGGTCCGGTGAACGAAGTGCATGTTTGGTGCGGCAAGGACCGAAGCGCAAAACCACGCTCCGAAAAGCCCCTAGCGGTGCCCGCGACCCTTGACTGGGATCTCTGGCTCGGGCCTGCTCCGTTCCGCCCGTACGACCCGTGCTATGTGCCGGGCCAGTGGCGATGGTGGTGGGCTTTCGCCAACGGGCTGTTGGGTGACATGGGATGCCACTACATGGACTTGCCATTCTGGGCGCTCCGGCTGCGGCACCCCACCAGTGTCGAAGCCGAGGGGCCTGCCGTGCATCCGGAGACGACTCCACGCTTGTTGACGATCCGTTACCAGTTTCCCAGTCGGGATGGTCTTCCGCCGGTTGACCTCACATGGTATCACGGTCCCGTGCCGCCGGCCGTCTTGAAAGAGAAGAACTTGCCCATTTGGAAACGTGGCGGATCAGGGCCCGTATCTGGTGTGCTGTTCGTGGGACGTGAAGGAATGCTGATGGCCGATTTCAACAGACGGAAGCTGTTTCCGGAGTCGAAATTCGCCGACTTCGAACCGCCGGAACCGACCATCCCCGATTCGCCCGGCCATCACCAGGAATGGATTACCGCCTGTAAGACTGGCGCCCCAACCACGTGCAACTTCGACTACTCTGGCGCGCTGACGGAGGCAGTTCTGTTGGGCAACGTGGCCTTCCGCACCGGAAGAAAACTCCAATGGGACCCCGCAAACCTCAGAGCGCCCAATTGTCCCGAGGCCGACAAGTTCCTCCGCCGCGAGTACCGCGACGGCTGGACACTATAGCCAAAGAAAGGGGTCGGGAGTCTTTGTCTGGCCAAAGGCCTTTCGTGTCGTTCATTCTACCAGGCGCCATCCGGAGCCGTCGACGCTCAGGGCGGTGTGGCCCTTGTGTTTCTCGTACACGGCGTGCATTTCGTCGATCGTCTCGAAGTAGCCGACGATGTGGGCAGCGCTGAACGATTCGCCGGCCTTGATCGGTTTGCCGTAGACTTCCTCGATCATGACGATGATCCCCCCGAACCGCTGGCTGCACCATGCTTCGTAGACGATCGTAGGTTCGAGCGTCAAGCCCGCGAGCCAGGGGCCGTCTTTGCCGGTCTTCTTATCGCGTAGATGGTAAGCGCGAATGAAATGCTTCGGTGCCTTGTGCGTATCGCGTCGATAGCCAAACTTCGCATCGGGCGGGAAGGGGGTAAAGAACTCGCTGGATGGGATGCGTTGGCCCTTGGGACCGCCGAGGTAGCTGACGTACATCTCACTGAACGTGTCGCCGCGTTCGTGGCGCACGCAGCCCGGCGTGTCGTTGCGGAGGAACATCTCGTCCGAATCGTTGACGCTGTCAATCCTGTCCATCAAGAAGAAGTACCGCATTCCCTTGGGAAACACGATCAGTTGCGTCCAGAGCGATCCGGCGTTGCGGCCGGGAACGGCGTACTCGTAGTTGTAGGTTGTCTTGACCGCGATGAAGTCTTCGCCACGAGTGATCTGAGGTTGTACTGGCTTCATCCTGTGGCAGAGTTGAGGGCCCTCGATCGCGCGCTTGCGATGGCTGGTGCCGTGGGCGTTGACGGCGTAGGCTTTCCTTGCCGGCTCGGTTTCGTTCGTGTGCCAGAGATAACGGCCGACGCCGTGCCCGTCTGGGGCGTGAAGCTGATCGCCATAGGCCTCGTCGCTGCCCGCTTCCATCAGCCAATCCACGACCATCAGCCCGTCGCCGACCTCGCGGAAGCCGGTGGCTTTGTCGAGAAACGACCCCTTTTCGATGCCGGTCATCCAGTGTTTGGGGTCCTTCTTGGGGATGACTGCTTCGAGTTTGTCGGTCTCGATCTTGATGGCCCTGTCGTCCTCGGTCACGCGCGCCCACGGCGTGTCACCCGCCGGTTCGGCCAGAACCGGTACGGCGCTCGCAATCGCGATGAGCATCAGCACGATCAACGGCTTCGATGGGAGATTGGATGGCAAGGTTGTTCCCCTTTATCGTTTGGGCAATAGACGTTCAAGCACCGGCCCATGCCGGGCGACCAACTCGAACGGCACAAGTACGAGTCTAGCAACGGCTGCGAGGATTGCCAGCGATATCCCCGCGGAAGCAGGTATTCAAGAACTCTTCCGCGGAGTGATCTTGAGCCGGCGAATCTTCGGGGAATCGGCCGAGTCGCTTGATTGGAGTTGCAACCGAAACCGCCAACGTGGAGCTGACAAAGAAGACTGCACGAAGACGGTTCGGCCGTTGTAGATCTCACGCCAGCCCGATTTGGCATCCGGCGATCCGTCCCCGTTACGATCTGCCTCGATCATCAAGCACGCCCTCTCGCCGCCGAACGTATATTGCTCCAAATCCGCCACCGTCGAATTTCGATTGGCGTAGTAGGTGGCGGCCACGAACGTGCCGTCTACACGGCGTTTCAGGTCTCCGTAACCCGTATCTGTGCCGGGGTGCATCGTACCATGGAGCAGTTGCGGCCCTTGCCATGTCTTGCCATCGTCATCCGACCAATAGACAACGGGTTTGCGCGTATAGCCGCCTCCATTGCTGTGCAGACCGAAGCCCCACAGTCTGCCCTTACCGGTGGCGTAATCCTCCAGCCGATTGCCGTGCTGGAAGATCGGGTTGCTGTCTTTGTACAGCCGCACGCGTTGCCAAAGCCCGTTCTTAACTCCACCATTGACCAGGTCCGAGATATCGACGGGTTTCGAAAACGACCGCCCCATGTCGGTGCTGATCGACTGAAAGGTGTGGCGGTTTCCGGAGGCGTGACGCAGGACGGCCACAATCGTGCGATTCCCCACGTACTCGATTGCCGGCTCGAAGGTGGCCCCGCTGTCCGGATTCCGGTCATTGGCCAAGGGGCCAATCCAGCTCAGAAACTTGTAGCTCTTGCCGTTGTCACGAGTCCGCGCCAGCAGCGTGCCGGACTGCGAGTTGTAATGGAAATACTGAAAGGCCATGTAAACGTCGTTCGGATTTTCGGGATCGATGAACCAGTCTTCCGTCCCGATCACTCGATCGTCGTCCGCGCCGGTCACGCCCACGACGCTGATCCGGTCGATGTCCGGCGTCCACGTTTTTCCGTCATCCGTCGAACGAATTTGTCGTGTTCCGGTACTGTAATTCGTGCGCCAAAACTGTAGGACGAGATCGCCGTTGGGCATCCGGTAGAGGCCGGGTTCGCTGTGAGTGGCTCCATCTTCGAAGGGCATCCCGTCGATGGGTGTGCCGTCGAACCACCGGTCCAGTTTGCCCCAAGTCCTACCTTCATCCTTCGACGTGATGATGTGAATCGCATCGCGCCCGGCCCACTCGATGTGGTTTATGCCCGAGCGCAACGCCATGACCCAGCGGTTCTTGTCGAGGATGGCGATCATACAGCGGCCATACCAATCGTGATGTGTCCCGACGGCATTGGTGAACGGCGTGTCGGAGCCGTCCACCAGGATCTCGATCGTCTTGTTGTCGAACAGGTCGATTTCCGCATCCACCACGACCTCGGCCGAATCAACCATGCCTTGCCACGAATGCCATTTGCTCATCCACTGGCCCTCGACGGCACGGTCCAGAACGACCGTGTCGTCTTCGATTGTGATTCCATTTGCTGAAGCTTGTGCCTCGTTCCAATCCGCGGGCGATTCGATCACCCATGGTTCTTGAGCGATCAGAAGAGTTCCTGGCAAACTCAGCATCAAAGTCGCGATGAACGAAGTCTTCATTTGCGTGTTCTTCATCATGCTCGTATTCTCCTCGCGCAATTCGGAACCGCCACTGCGTTTGACGGGGTCCGGTTCCCAGACCGAGATGCTCCCGCAGGAACACGCGGACCGCGAAGGATGTTATCATATACGCGGCACCCGCGTGCAAGTTGAGACTCCAACGCTGAGTGAGGTAGCTATGAAGATACACCTGTTGCCAGTGCTGCCTATCGGCGCGATCACACTCTGTGCGGGCATCGTACTCGCCGAGCACACGAGCGCACCGCATCGTTCCGATGGCTGTTCGCTGCATGTCGATCTGGAGAACTACACCGACGGCTTCTTCGCCCCACTGAACGCCGGCGTCGCGACGGTTGGCTTGCACGAGATCTTGGGGACCTCGGAAGCTGAAGGCAAGGCCGCCGTCTTGAGTGACTTCGGCTTCGATGGGAAACGCTGCCTCTCGATACGGAACACAACCGCGAAGCAGCCGGTTCGAGTTTCCGTCCAGAGGCGATTCGATGCACCCGAGTGCGCAGAAGACTCGGTGATCGAGTTCGTGTTTCGCCCGGTTCGAGAAGGCAATGTCGAACTGAGGGATTGGCTAATTTGGGACGCCCGCGACAGGTCTGACGTGAACGTGGGGCTGAAGCTGCTTGTCGAAAACGCGGCGGATTCGGCCGTCTGCACGCTCGATGTCGTGGAAGGCGATGCATCGAAGCCGGATCGGGACGGACGTCGGGAGTCCGTCCGCCGGAAGGCGGTCGTCCGGGGGCTCAAGCAGAACGAGTGGACACGCTTCATTCTGCACCGTCGTGGCAAGGGGGAAGAGGTTGCGCTGTGGGCAGGCCCGCCGGATGATGAGCAGTTCATCGGTGTGTTCACAGACCTGTACGCGGCGGGCACTTTTCACCATGCGCGGCTAGGTCGTGACCGTGGTGTGAATGCCGGCTCGGGGTATTGGGACTCGTTCCGCGTCGGCCGACCGCTGAAGGAGGCGGCAAAGGTTAGTCCGGCCGAGCCGCGTCTGCGGGATGTCGGTGCGACCATTCCCGCGCCCCCTGACCCGATACCAGTCGGCCGTGCCAAGCAACTGTTCATCGACGACTGGGTCGTCGAGAGCATGATCGGGCTTGCCCGAACGCTTCATCCCGTCAAGAAGCACCCGCAGAATCCGCTCGTCGTCGCGGACCGTCCGTGGGAAGGACCGCAAGTGCTGCTGTACGGCGGGGTCCATCGCGAGCCGGATACGGCGAAGTTCCGAATGTGGTACCTGGCCTGGAATTCCTACAACGCCGCAAGACAAGAGCGGCCCCAAGAAAAATCCTTCATCTGCTACGCCACGTCCAAGGACGGCATCGTCTGGGAGAAGCCCGAGCTTGGCCTGTACGAATATCGCGACTCGAAGCAGAACAACATCGTCATCGGATACGGCATGAGCAACACATGCATCCTGTACGACCCACGCGATCCCGATCCGAACTGCCGCTTCAAGGGCGTGATACGACGCAACGGCACCAGACGGTATCTGTCTGCGGACGGAATTCATTGGAAGGACGACGGCATCATCCTCAGCCAATGTTACGACAGCACCACCGTCAACTGGGACCCCGTGCGCCGGAAGTGGATCGCCTCGGTGAAGATGCTAGGCAATGGGAAGCGCGTGCGCGGTTACGCGGAGAGCGACGACTTCCGGAACTGGTCCGACACGTACTTCATGGCGACCGTGGATGAGGATGATTTGCCGGGCGACCAAGTCTACGCAATGACGACTTTCTACTACGAAACCGCGTACTTGGGATTGTGGCGGATGTATCATGCGGGCGACAGCAACAGCAGTCACAAAGTAAATATTCAACTCGCCGTCAGCCACAACGCTAGGCATTGGGAGCGTCCTCTGCGCACGCCGTTCGTACCATGCGGTGCGGCCGTGGGAAGTTGGGACTACGGCAACAACGCTCCCTCGACCATGCCGCCGATCCGCATGGGCGACGAATTGTGGTTCTACTACAGCGGCCGCTCGTGCGACCATATGGGCCGTCCCGATCCTCCCGGCACGGGCGCCATCGGCCTGGGGACGCTGAGGGTCGATGGCTTCGTGTCTGTCGACGCGGGAGACAAGCCGGGGACGCTGCTAACGCGTCCGCTCGAACTCGAACCCGGCAAGGTCTTTGTCAACGCCGATGCAGATGGCGGAAGCATCGTCGCGGAGATCGTGGACGAGACGGGGAAGCCGTTGCCACCGTTCACGTTCGGCAACTGCCGGCCGGCCGACGCGGATAGCGTGCGACAGTCGTTGACGTGGAAAGACGCAACCGCACTTCCCAAGTCACCCGTACGTCTGCGCTTTCGCCTGACGAATGCCAAGCTGTACGCATTCTGGATCGAGGAGGACTGATGGTATGTTTACCAGCAGCAAACCCGAAGGGATGGGCCCACGATATTTGACCCGGTTGGCCTGTCTTGTTGCTGTTCTCTGGGCTGCGAAGCTGCCGGCCCAGGAAAGGCAACACGACTTTGGGGAAGACGTCGTAAAAGACCTGCACCCGAAACTGAGATGGATCTGCACGGAGAAGTTTCGCGGAGGATACAACTACAACGCGCCGTTGGAGTTCTTCCCGCTTGCCAAGAAATGCGGGATGAACGCTATCATCAGCAGGCTGGAGATCGCCAATGATCCGGGCGGCGATGTCGAACTGGCGCAGAAGCTCCAGCCGGGCGCGCGCACGCCCGACGCCCTTCGCAGCTATGAGCTGATCGAACCGTCATCTCGACTTGCGAAAAAGCTCGGCCTGCACTGGTTCTACATGCTCGATCTCGCCGGATCGCAAGGTAACTACCAGGACGGCATCCTGGGCAATCCCCGTCGACACAACAACGGTACGATGTTCGCACCGACAGACGATATCTACTGGACCCGCGTCGTCGAGAACCGATTCCTGCGCGTTGCGAACATGGTGCAGGGGGACGAATTCCAGATCGACGGTTTCCTGATTGATCCGGAGATGTACGCACTGCGTGGCGCGACTCCGCCGGGACTGGACTTCGGGGATTATGCGTTGGGCGAGTTCGTCAAGGCGATGAAACTGGACTTCGACTTCGGGCCGCTGTCCGTCGAAGAACGAAGGGAATGGATTGATCAACAGGGACTGACCGACGAACTGACTGCCTTGCAGTTCGAACGTATCCGGGCTCTTGCTCGAAGAACGCGGGAACGCATCCAGGCGATCCATCCTCATGCCGTTTTCGGTTTCTTTCTCTGGCGGGACAGTTTGTGGTTTCGTGCCGCGGCAGCAGGATTCTCGACACCCCAAACACCGTGCTGGGTTGGGCCCGAGTCGACTTATCCCGGCGGGTACGGTGAAGACTTCCTGGCATATCAGGACTACGTACGCAGCAAAGCGAATGTGCCCATCCTCTTTGTCCCAGGTTTGTCGCTTAGCTCACGGGCGGACGACGATCTGTTGGAAGTCTTCAAGGGCAATCTGTATCACCGCAGCATCCGCACGCAGGGCTACTGGTTCTGGGCCTTGAGCCGCGCGTTCGACGATCGAGAACGCCGAGGATCGGTCATGTCCATGCTCGCCACGACGAACGCGGAACTGGACAGGTTCCTCGACTCATCAGGCAACTACGAATCGCGTCTGCGGCCCGGCCCGCTCCCAGCCGGTACACCATTGCACTTGCACGAGACGCTTCTGGACGCGCGGTCATGGGTGGGCGTACCAAAGGCCGCTCTGCCAACTAGCCCACCCGAACCGACGCCAATGCAATTGCGCGGGCTGCACACCTTCGTCTTCCAGGCCGAGCCTGGTGACGAGTTGTCGTTCACGATCCGCAACGTGCGGCTCGGCCACTACGTATCTTCGACAGCAGTCCGTTGTTTCTTCCCAGACTCGTCGGAAATCCGATTCGACGATGTGCCGCTCAACCAGTCTCGGCAGATCCTGGTGAAGGCCAATCAGCCGGGGGCCTACGTCCTGGCTGTGACTTCCCACAACAACGCCTTTCGCGTTGAAGCCGGAACGACGGAGGCGGTTCTCTATTCGCCGGGCCCAATCCATGGCTGTTGGGGCAAGACACAGCGGTTTCGCTACTTCTTCTACGTGCCGCGAGGGATAGGTTCCTTTCGTCTGAAGCTGAAAGGTAGCGGTAACGAGAAAGCAACCTTCCGTCTCTTCAGTCCGAAAGGCCGAGTGCTCCTGGAAGAAAAGCACGTCAGCAGATCTGTCGAACATGAAATCGGCGCTGCCAGTCTTGCGGGCAGGGTCTGCTGGCTCGAGACGACCGACATCGTCGAAGATCACGGCTTCGAGCTGATCGACATTCCGAATATCTTTGCCTCCTGCCCCGCACACCTGCTTGTGCCGAAACACTGAGCGTTGCATCATGGCTTCGCCGGACTGCCCATTGTCGGGACACGAATTAGGAATTCGCAGGGCTGGAGGAATTAGGAAGCCGGCGAGTGTGTGCCACTGCTTTCGATTGGTAGACGCTGTCCATTTATCAGTGCCCACCACAATCGAAAGCAGTGCCGTACAGCGTCGCTCTACCGGCACGGTGCCCACTTGAGATGGATACTGCATCGGCAGCACTGCTTTGAACTGTGGTGCATCCAAGTGCTTGGAAAGCCGAACCAGTTCAAAGCAGTGGCACACGCTGGACAATGGCGACGTGTGGGAGGAAGCCCGAGGCGGCGCCGGGCCAAGTTATCGAGGAGATGGATCATGAGGCGCATTTCACCAAGCGTACTTAGTTTATCTTGGCTGGCCGCCGTTGCGGCGCTGCCGCTCCAGGGAGCAGAGACGCCGCCACCGGCAGTGCAACCGTGGCTAGAGACGCCTCAATCATGGGTGCGCGATACGGATGGGCCCATTGTTTCGCTGGGCGAGGCGGGCTCGTTCGATGACACCCACATCTTTGCCCCGGCCGTCGCCTACGAGGATGACGTTTTCAAGCTCTGGTACTGTGGCTCGCCCGGCGCGGTCCACGAACGGGTATTTCGGCTTGGGCTGGCGGCCAGCAGCGATGGACGTTCCTTCGTACGGCACTCCGACCGGCCGGTCTACGAATTCGGCGACGGCAAACACTCGGTCCTGACACCCACGCTGTTGCGTCAGCCGGACGGCACGACGCTGCGCGAGGACGGCAAGCTGCGCATGTGGTTTACTTCCACGTGGTTTGCAGGCGAGTCGGGCTTGCACACGCTGCACGAGGCGACAAGCGAAGATGGAATTCGGTGGTCCGAACCGTCAGAAGCGCTGCTGGAGAACGCGTATGCTCCCAGCGTGGTCAAGACGGGGCGCTGCTATCAAATGTGGTTCGTTGATGTCGCCAACGACCCGTGGATCATCCGGCACGCCTCCAGCCCGGATGGCCGATCCTGGAGCGTTACTCCTGAACCGTGTGTGGTCGTCGACCAGAAATGGGAAAGGACGCGTCTGTTCTATCCCACGGTGTTGAAGATTGCTGGAGTCCCGCCTTTAGGCGGCAAAAACGGACCGGCTAAAGCCGGGACTCCAACATACCTGATGTGGTACGGCAGCTACTGGTCCGCCCGATCCAGTACCACGGCGTTGGGGTTCGCGGCGAGTATTGACGGACTAAAATGGTACAAGCACCCGAACAACCCCGTGTTCCGGCCCGATCCGGATCGAGCATGGGAATCGCATTACGTCACCAGCCAGTCGATCATGCGGCTGCCGGACGGTTCGTTGCGGATGTGGTACGCAAGCCGGAAAAAGCCGCCGTTTGTTAACAAGTACTTCGCCATCAACACGGCGGTGTGGAAAAATCCCCGGCCGGGCCGCTAACCTGCCGTGCCGAGTCCTCAGAAGAAACCTCCCGTCGGTCGTGGCTGTTGTGTGGATAATGGATCGAGGGTGGTATCTTCGCGGCTTGCGGCGCGATCTGCTTCCTTGTTGCGGCCAGCATCGCGATAGGCCCGGACCAGTTGTTCTGCTATGGCGGGGGGCAGAGTTCGGCCCTCGCGGAGCAGTTGCTCGCATGCTTGAATCACTCGTGACGCCTCTTCGGCTCGGTTCCAGACACGGGTGGCCCAGCCGAGTCGCCCATCACCCAGTCGGCCCGACTCGTAGACCTTCCAGGCCAAGTCCGCCGCGAGCTTCGCATCGCTGGTCAGTTCGGCCTGCCGGAGATGTAATTCGGCAGTCAGTTCAGCGTCCTCGGTCATCGAAGCCAACTGGCCTGCCGTCGCGGCGTGCGCGGTGGTCTTGAGTTCCGTGCGCAAAGCTCGTAGGCAATCGCGACGTTGCCGTGAATCGGACGGATGGAGTTCGGCCGCTTCCAGTAGCTTCTCGCACCGTCCGACGCCCTGGCGCGCGACAGACCAGCGGAGCAGAAGCCGATAACGGGCAGTAGGCGCCAGTTCGTCGTTTGCCAACGCCGCACGGAAGAGACGTTCTGCCGGTTCTCGTTGAGCGTATCGGGCAAGGATCTCGGCCATAGCCGCAAGGTCATCCGGCCCCGTGCTTTCGCCCGACGCCCATGCTTCGGCTGCAGCAGTTGCGTGGGCTGCCAGGCCCAGGCCCAGCAACAGTTCGACGCGCATCCGTTCGAGCGCGGTCTTGTGGTCGGCATCGACTCCCAAAGCCGAAGCCCGTTCGGCGTGCCGCAGGGCGTCCTCTCGTTCGTCCAGTGCCGCGGCCACTTGGGCCAACCTACGGCAATCCTCGCCCGACCGCTCGGCCTCGGGCCGCAACACGAGGAGCGCATACAACTGTTCGTCCGACAGCGAAGGAAAAGCGTCCTGCGAAACGCAGCGTACCACGTCCGGTAGGCCGCTTTGCATGACCTCGGAAAGCTGAGCCAGCTTGTGTTCAGCAGATCCGAGCCGGGGATCGTTCTCCTGGATCCATGCATCAAGCAGCCGGACCAAGGGATGAGCCGCGCGATCCTCGGGCAGACGGTTTAATCGCTGCGCAGCTTCGTTCCAATCGAATTGGCGCATTGCTGCCAGGGATTCCGCCAGCGGGGCGTCAAGCGTGGCTTCTTGCGCGCGAAGATCCAAGTGCAGGTAGCCGTCCCATCCTGTTGTCAGCTCGGAGATCTGGGCAACGTTCACATCCGACGCGATCAGCTCCCAGCGGGCCAATTCGCGAAGTTCCTCGTCCACCAAAACAGCCGATCGGGACCCCGGCAGCGGTCCGCTCTCGCTACGACCGGAGAATACGACCCGCGCGGTCAGATTGCCGCCGACGTAAGCTTCCCAGGTCGATGCCTGACCGTCTTTGTCCGTGTACCCGATTTGGAGATACGTTTCGGCGCTGGGGGGAACACCGTTCGGCCTGAGACGCAGCCATACAAGATCTCCATTTCGTTCAGTCGCCTCGTTGGTCGCCGCGACTGCGGTCACTTCAAACAGACGAGCAATTTCACGATTGGTCCGGTGTGGTAGCCAAGGCAGTTGTATGTCCAGAATCTGGCGAAACGCCTCGGCACCGACACTGTGTTCGACCAGTTCGAGGCCCGTCCAGCCGATGGCTGTCCTGTCGCCTTCGGTCCGTAAGGTGCAATGCGGCAACCGGCACTCCAAGCGACTACCTGCACGGTGGATGGAGAACTCCTCCTGCGTGCCGTCAGACCCTGTCCTGCGCCACCGCCACCGCCCCGCAGCCGGGTCGTGCCGGACGCCGAGCAAATTCAGTTCCTTAGGTTCCGGTTGAGGCAGTTCCGAGAGAAGCCCCGATGTGTACAGATCTGGGATGCTCGGCGCGCCATCCACACGGCGCGCCATACCCAGCATAGCCGTCTCCCAAGGCCGGCTCCTATGCACAGACTCGTAACGGCTGCGGCGGAACAAGGTCAGTAACCGCGAAACTGCGCCGTGCATGTCTGCGGTGTGAGAGACGATCAGTGCCATGCGAACAACTTCCGCCTCGATGCTGCCGGGGCCGCCGACCGTGTCCCATGTTTGCGGCCCGACCGTGCACGAGATCAAATCGATCAGAGTATCGAAGTCCGCAAGGCCGGGGCTGTCCTGCGTGAACGAATGGACTGTCGCAGGACGGGCATTGAGCTTGTCGCCCACCTGTGGCGGCATCGACTTCAATCGTTCGAACAGAGCTTCCACCTCGTCGTGAACTCGGGCGGTTTGAGCGAATACGAAATCGAGCGTATTCGGGAAGAACTCGACGCTGCCAGGTCCACCCACTTCATCCCAGCCTTGAGGCTCGATCGTTGTGGTTACCAGATCGATGATGCTGTCCGTGTCATAGCTGTATTGCTGCTCGGACACCTCCGAAGTAGCGGCGTCGGCTACGATATCAGATTCGGAGCTCGCCGGTGATTCGCCTCCCGAGACAGTCCCTTGCCCGGCATCTCCGCCGCTGGAAAGTCCTATGCCTGATCCCGAAATCGCCCCAGCAGCACCGCTGGCCATGCCGCCCATCCCACCGCCGAATCCGGCGCGGGCCGCTCCGCCCGCCCCCATACCCATGCCACCCATGCCCATGCCACCGCCCATGGCACCTCCGCCGAATCCCATCATGGGAGATCCAAACCACGGGGGCCTAGTAGCCGGCCAGGTGTCTGCCGGGAATTCGTACAGGACGCCGCGACCCGAGTGTAGGCGTACCTCCATTCGGTCTTCGACTTCTTCAGGAGTGGTTATGACCAATGCTTCGTCCTGAATCGCGAAAGTCAACTCCAGATCGTCAAGGACCCACCGCAATGCCTCTTTCGCCGGGACGTCTCGATACATGGCCGTGATTGGCGTGTCCGTTCCGATGCCCACATCGTCCAGCGCCCTTTCGTCCAGCAACACGACATCGTTCAGCAGTTCTGACAGGTTGGCAGCCACTTCCTCCAGCGGCGCTTCCATGTATTCGAGGGTCGTCGTTCGTTTCAGTTTGGCATTGATGCGTTTGCGGGCAGTTTCCAGGCGGTCCATGTAGGGATCGTTCAACGACGCCAACGGTGCGACGCGGTCCGTATACAACAGGTCCGCCACCGGGTAGACCTCGGTGGTCAGCCGTCCCTCCGCTTCTTCGGGCGTGGTGATGAGCAATCGATGAGGCTCTTCGATCAGCACCAACTCGAGCGGCCGCAGAAGATGCCGCACGCAACTCCGCAGCGACAAACGTCCCACGCTGCGCCCGTCCGGTTGAACCTCGGGCGCAGTCGTGCGAACGGCCTGAGCACGCGGCGGATTGTCGGCAAATGGATCATCGCCACCAAAGGGATTGACTGGGGCGGCCGGAGCGCCTGCACCGAAGGGATCCATCGAGTCTGCTCGCCGGGGCTCCCGGCCAATCCGCGTATCGACACTAATACCGACATCGTCCAGCGCCCTTCTGTCCAACGCTACGTTCGCTCCGGTCAATTCCGCCAGCGTCAACGCAAGCTGTTCCAGAGTACGACCGTCTGCCAGCGAGCTTGGGCTGATTTCTTTCAGTAACGCTTCTGCGTGCGGATGGCGGCGGAGAAACTCGGGGCTCGCACGAAACGTCGAACCAACCAACGGTAGCACACTTGGCCGGAGATCCCACCGAGCCCTCAGCAAGCCGAGGTCCAACAGCCTGTGAGGCGACTTCTGCGACTGCTCCAAAGCTTGCGACCGCTGACGCTCGCGAACCTGTCGTTCCAACTGCGCGTATTCTTTGGACGCGACGGCCTGTCGCGAACTGGCCACCCCGCGCAGTAACCTGCTTGCTTTCGACAAGTCGTCTTTCTCCAGTGCCTTGCCCGCAGTCTCCAGAGCCTCCTGGAATTCGTCGTCGGACGTGCGAGGCTGCCTGGAGGGCGTTACCGCGGCCAGCCAGTCTCGCGGGAGCGGTTCCGTGGTTAGCGAGTCGGCCGGCTTCCAGTAGCGGTGGCGGACCAGCCGGTCGATATTCCATCGCTCGTAGTCCGATTCGCTTTCCAGCACCAGAAAGGCCGTGTGCGGCGACAGCAAACTCCACTCCTGCGAAAGGGCAATGATCTGCTCGCGCACATCCTTCTTGTCCGGGTCCAAACGCCGCAGTTGCTCCAGACGCCGTTGCGCCCAAAGCCGGCCCACGAACACATCATCTGCCTGTTCGGTGTTGGACAAGATCCAATGCTTCGTCACCGCGTTCGAGCCGCGGCCGAGTCTGATCGCGAGCTTCACTTGCTGGCTCTGCGACATCCGGCCGTACACAAACAGTGGCTCGCCGGGGATCCAGGCCGCTGGCCAATACAAGTCGTCGGACTTTGCCCCGCCGATGGTGACCTGCTGGACCATCTCCGGCGAAGGCAGTCCGGCCAACAGCCATTGGAACAGCGCACGCTGCCCGCGCACGTCGCCGGTCAAATCGAACCACAGCCCGCCACTTGCCGAAGCGAGCGATTTCAGGTCTGCCACGGGATGCTCGGCACGCTGCACGGCAAGGCCGACCAAAACGGCCCCCGTCTCTTTGAGCCAATCGGGCAAGATCCGTTGAGCCTGGCCGAACTGGTCACCGCCATCGCCCACGTAAATGACGAGCCGTCGCCGGTTCGCTTGATCCTCGAAGGCCTGTACCGCCTCGCGCAGACAACTGTCCAGATCCGTCCCACCCAACGAGAACTCCTGATCCAAACTTCGAAGCGCCTGCGCCAAGCGATTTGCGTCGGGCCCCTGGGGCGTCAGCCAGCCTTCGTGCAAGGGGCGCACGGCGACGTCGGCACATACCAAACGCACACGGTCCTCCGGCCGAAGGCTCCGGACCACTTGGTGCACTGCGCGGCGTACGGGTTGCAGATCCTTGACGCTGGACGAAGTATCCGCTACCAGCAACACATCGACTGGCGGCGGTTCTGCCGCGGATGGAAGGGGCGGGACCTCGGCCAGAAAGTACATCTCTCTTTTCTTTGCCTTCTTGCCTCGCTTGTTGCGTTGCTTCGATACCGGCTTGACGACGTAGCTACGCAATGCGGGTGGGCGATCCGCCTGCTTGGCGAAGCTCAGTACCAGGTCCGTTTCCGGCTGGTAGTTCTGCTTGTGAAACGCCAGCCTGACGGACCCGTCCTCGCGGTCCTGGAAGATCAGATTCGGATGTGACGCGCTAGTGATGGACGCTTTGGGAATCGCTCCGCGAATGGTGCCCGTGATTCGGAAATCCCAGACCGGCTCCAGATCAGACAAGAGCGGCAATCGGAATTGGCACTTTCCGGCCACCGACTCCAGTGGCAGCGTATAGTCCAAGAGAATCCGCTTTTCGTCCCTGGCGAAGATCGGGAAGACCCGCATTTTGAACAGATTATCGCCGATCTGTTCCAGGATCGCGGGGTCCCGCCGGCGGTTGACGATCGTCTGGTAGATCTGCGATGCCTGCTGCCGCTCGATCAGTTCGCCTTCGATCAATTCCGTCGGCGTGACGTACATGGCGAAACGGCTGACCGATGCTCCGTGGGGCAAGTTGAAAACGAATTGCCCTTCCCGCTGACTGTTGAACGGGTTGTAGAACGACTGGTCGATTTGCACCAGCGCCACAGGCGGCTGAATCACCACATGCACATGATAACGGGCGACGTTCAAACGCACGGGCGAATCGCTCTGTGCATCCTTGATCATCAGTTGTCCCAGACCCTGAGACTGCCGACATACGGCTGTCCAGGCCGCGATACGTTCGCGGTCCGTTTGGGCGAGCGGTCGGGATGACAAGGCTCCGCGCTGGGCGTCTAGGGTGATCGTAGCCGGTCCTGTGAAGTCCTGGATGTCGCCATCCGCAGAGGAAACACGGACCGATCCGGCCATGAGTGCCAGCGCAGGAGCAGACGAGCTGTCGACGGTCGCTTCCACCACCGAGTTCGCCGCTGGCGTAGCCAGCAAGGTGTCGGCAGCCAGTGACCAGCCTGACTGGTGTCCGGTTGACAGCAACGCTCGTCCCCAGTGGATCGTTACCTGCCGGGCAGAGAAATCCCATCGTGCCTGCGAATTCGCTCCCAGGTGCAATGTTCCTTCGGGCAGACGAATCAGGCAAGGCCCATCCGCAGCCGTTCTAAGCAAGCAATCCTGCGGCAGTACGTCACCGGGGCCTGTAATCCGCCACGAACCGGTCGCGGCCCCGTCTTCGCTGACAGCCAACACTCCGGACCCCTGGTCGAGCCTAGTGTTTGCAGCGTCGGCTCTCGCAGAAATCGACGACCAGACAAGAAAAACCACGACCAACGTGCAGATCATCCTGGACATTGCGATACATTTCCTCAGAACAGAATTGTCCCGGCAATGCCCTGGAATTGCACAAGACCACCCTGATTATGCAGTGTTCTATCGAATTGATGCAAGGGTTTCCGGGGGGCGGGATGCGAGATGCGGGTGTCGGGTGTCAGGTGTCGGGCAAGAGGGTGCGGGGAAGACGGTGTCGGGGCACGCCACGACACCCAGTACTCAGTACCCAGTACTCAGTGCCCAGTGCCCAGTGCGCAGTACTCAGTAGTCAGGACCCAGCACCAAACGCCCAGCACCCGACACCCGACACCTGACACCTGACACCTGACAACTGACAACTGACACCCGACACCCGCATCCCCAAAACCGGCAGCCAACGCTCTATTCCGGCCCCCTCAGGAACGCTTCCTTGTCATACCCACAGAGAAACACCTTGCACGACTTGTCCTCGGCACAAAGGCCCGCATTGGTGGACTGCCATGAAACCGCAGACAATAAGACGACGATGACGCCAGCCTTGACGAAGTTCATTGTGCCCCCCGGATAAGTATTGGTGCCGAATTGCCTGATACCTGGCCTGTCTAATTGCGCCCACGACCTGCACTCGACCTTCATGATCCGTCGCGGGCGTGCTTCATGGGTACTCGACGACAGCACCGATGGCCAAGATGATTTCCTCCATCACTTCCGGCGAGACCGCGCCCAACCGTCGCGCGAATCGCACGGTGTCCATCCCTCGCATCTGCAAGACATCAACGGCGGACGGCTTAGCCAAGCCGTTTGCGCCGTCCGGGGCGATGCGCACGTGCCAGACGTTGGGTGCGTAGCGGGGCTTCCAGTCTGTGAGCGGGGCAACGAGCTTGATCGGCAGGCGGCCCACGGCATCAGAGCTAACCACAATTGCCGGACGCGTCTTGCGGATTTCCGTGCCGACGGTGGGATCAAAGCTGACCAGCCAGATTTCGCCGCGTCTCGGAATCGGCGGGCTGCTAGGACTCGACAATGTCTCCTTCTTGCCAGTGCTGTCGGTCGGCCGCGGCCTGTTTCGCTTCGTAGTGTTCCAGCATCCCGTCCGCTTGCTCGGCCATCCGGCGGCGGCGCTCCTCAAGAGGCAGCCCCATGAAAGCACGACGCTGTTCGAGTGTCAGAGCTTCGTCTATGTCCGCCGTTTTGTGTTCGGCCATAATGTGTCTCCTCGTATGCCGTTGGTAGGCGTCGAAGCCGCACACGGGTGTTTTCGGTCCCTCCTGTATTCTAACTGTTGGCTCAGAGTCGCGAAAGCGGAACACATGACTCACGGAGTGGTCTTTCGGTACACAAACGGACGGCGGAACATGCCTCCGAAATGGTGTTCGCAATTGCAGCGCAGGGTAAGTGTGTTCTTTCCCGCTTTGAGCTTGCCGGCCAAGTCCACATCCCACTCGAAGCGGTAATCGTTCAGCCAATACAGTTTGCCCTGCTCACGGTGGGCCACCTCCCGGCCATTCACATAGAGCCAGCATTCGTTGAACACACCGGGGAAGCGAACGTGCACGGCGCCCCGCGCGTGGTCGGCGGTGAGTTCCACGTCAGTGCGATACCACATGTCGCCCAAGAAGCTCTGCCGATCGGGATGGCGGATTCCCTGGGCCTGCGCATAAAGGTCGGCTCGCAACATCTCCCACTGGTCGACGGGATAGTCTTTGAGGCTGTCCAGGTCGTATTCGTCTTTGTGTTCGTTCCAGTGTGAAAGATCCACCGGCTTCGCGTGGTAGCCTCGCGCGAGACCCTTGCGTTCGGGATCGCGGTGGAAGGCCCAGTCGATGGGCAGCTTTGCGATGAGCTTGCCCTGGGTGCCATTGATCAGAGGAAGCAGTTCCCGATACTGCCGTACCTCGCCCGGCCACCAGGCGTAGCCGCGATCTTCCACCTTGTATCTTCGGTACGTAGTGAACGTACCGTTCATGTCCGTGAGTTGCTCACGGATGGCCAACGCCCGCTCACCTGCAGCGACGGCCTTGGCATAGTCGCAATCGGTGGCGGCTGCCCGGACCATCGACATGTAGCCGGCGGTGATGTCGTGACTGAAGCGAGTGAACCTCATGCGTTGTATGTAGAGCTGCTCGTTCCGGGTCAGCGCTCGGCCCTGGACCTTGACGCCATTGATGATCCCTTCGGCCTCTCGCAGATTCTTGGCCAGTACGGCCAGAAGCTCGGGCGTGTAGATGGCCGGGGCGACAAAGTGTTCATGCTCCGTGACGATCGTGTCTTCCCATGCCTTGAAGACCGCCGACCAGTATTCACTCATCGGCTCGGCGGCGGGGCCGTAGAACTTCGCGTAGAAGTCTGCCAAGAGCGCGTCCACGTCTTCGTCCGGGTTCCACAACAGCCGGGCCCGTAGATACAGGTTCAGGAACGTCGTCGCGATCGCGTTTCGGCTCTCGGTGTTCACGCCCAGGATGCCGGCCTTCTGATAGTGCTTCACGTCCTGCCGGAACGACTGGTGCGAAGGGTTGGGTATGTCGCGCCAGACCAGCATTCCCTGGTCGTAATCGTAGATGCACAGCCGGCCCTGCATGATCTTCGCCCACGCGTACATTATGTCCCGGTATTCGTGCCGCGGCGGCGATTGCGGATCGTCCATGCCGTGATTCGGGTCGATGTCAATGGGCGCCAGCTCACAGTACAACGACCGCTCAGCCGCCATGTCACGCACCGGCGGTATGGTCATGTTGGCGTAAGCCAGAAAACCGATCTTCCCTCTGCTGCGGGGATGTTCTTTCTGAAGAATGCGGGCCACGTTGTTATACAGCTCCAGCATCGGATCGGTTACGGACCAGCGCATGAAGTACTTGTCCCACTGCAGCTTCATCAATTTCACATCCCCGCGATAGTTCGAATCGTACGATCCGTCCTCCATGCCCAGCGAAAACGCGCCGCCATCGGCATACTTCTTCTCGACCTGCTCGGCCACGTGCTGGGCGGTCTTCGGGTCGGTGATGGGAAAGTTGAATGTGCCCTTGCCGAGGCCCTTGGTGTACTTGCCCAATGCGTGGCCGGTGGGCGGCATGTCGCTGCGGCCGGTCATCATGTTGCGTTTCTGGAACTCGGCGGCCCCGGTGTTGTCGCCCAGCCAGGAGATCCAGTACGAGCGGATTTCGAAGGGCGAAGAATACGCATAGTCCAACTCGCCAATCGTCAGATTCCGCTGTTCCGGGATGCACTCGCCGAAGTCGGTGGGCATGTACCAGCGGCAGCCCCAACGGCGCAATAATTCGGCGACGGCAAAGTAGTGACTCATCTCGTTGTTGCCGGCCAGGTACACACGATTGCCCTCACGTCGGAGCACGATCCCATCGGTCCGCAGGTGCGGCTTCCTCTTGAGCACACGGCCGAGCACACCACGAAGTTCCGGCTTTGCCTTGAGGGCCTCCTGACCCACGACCAGAACCGGCGTCTTGCCCGCCATGGCGGCGGCGATGGCCTCTTGGGTATTCGCGATCTTGGGCTGAGCCCCGCACATCAGCCCGATATACTTCGCCAAATCATCCGCCGCTTGTTTCTCATGGCTTTCCGCCTGGGCCGAGACGACGATGATGGCCCTGGCCCTGCCATTGGACGCGATGACCAATTCACTCCCGGCCGCACGTGCGATGCTCGCGTTGGCCAATAGCACAGTTCCCACACAAATCAGACGAGTCATATGTTTCTTCATTGCTTCAAATCCCGTGCCTGCTATTCCGCGTCATTTGGTCGTCCCAGCGACGGCCCCGTCACTCCGTGATTCTAACAAATACTTGAACAGCCAACGTCGCATCAAGCGGATCACCGCTGATTTCTCTCAATTCTTCAACCACGAGGTTAGGACGGCATAAACGAACCGCTAATACACGCTTATGGACGCTGATTCGGCTACGAAGAGAATCTATGGGCCAGCACGTCAGAGCCAAGAGTCGCCATACATCCCTTGTCCTGACGAAATCCCATTTTCTTCAGCGTGAATCAGCGTTCATTAGCGGTTTCGTCTCTCATGTGACTTCCGTGACGCAGCATCACTCCCCTTCAGCCTTCGCATTTTCGCGGTCGTTGTCTTGGAAGATGGCCGTTTGACCAGGCAGCAGGGCCTTCGGCTGCCTCTCAGTGCCGAGCAGTTTGCACAATCTCAAAACACGTTCTCAGGACGCGAACAGATTCTTGGTGGCAAAACTCGGGTCGCTAGTCAAATGCACGCCAAGCCGGCGCAAACCGGTTTCATCCCCGGGCGTAGGGAGGTGTGTCATGTGGACATCGCAGCCTCGCAGTTCTTTCAGCGTGTCCACGCACAATTGCGCCGTTGGATTCGCCGTGACGCTAACGCCTAACGCAAGAAGTGTCTCTTCCAGATCAAGGCTCACGTTCTTGCGGCCCAGGATATCTGTCTTCAGCCGCGCTACGGATTCGATGATGCTCGGGGCCAGCAAGTGGATCTCGCGGGGCACTCCTCCCAGACGCTTTACGGCATTGATCACAAGGCTGGATGCAGCGTGCATTAGAGGCGAGTTCTTTCCAGTGACCACGCTGCCGTCCTTCAATTGGATGGCCGCGCCGCAGCATATGCCCTCGTTACCTTCCCCCTGCTCCTGAGCTTCCTCGGCGGCCTGCCGGGCGGGTTCAACGACAGGGCGGTCTTCCGGCTTGAGGTGCTGGACTTCCATCAGCCGCTGAATTCGCTGGACAGTCTGTTCGTCCGCCAGCCCCATGATGAACTCCGAGTTGTAGCGGAAATACCGCCGGATCACCTCCGCGCGTGCAGCCGCCTGGATCACTTCGTCGTTGACGATTCCGGCGGTAGCGCGGTTGACGCCCATGTCCGTGGGTGAACGGTAGATCGGCTCGCCTCCGGTGATATGCTCCAGGATCTTCTCGACGACAGGGAACGCCTCGACGTCGCGGTTGTAGTTGACGGCGGCTTCTCCGCAGGCCTCCAGATGGAACGGGTCGATCAAGTTCACGTCGTGCAGGTCGGCCGTGGCGGCCTCATAGGCCACGTTGACCGGATGCGAAAGCGGCAAATTCCAAATGGGAAAGGTCTCGAATTTTGCGTACCCCGAATGGATGCCATGCTGATAGTCGTGGTAGATCTGGCCTAAGCACGTCGCCAGCTTGCCGCTGCCCGGACCGGGCGCCGTGACGACGACCAGCGGTTTCTCCGTCTCGATGTACGGATTGGCGCCGTAGCCTTCCGGGCTGACAATCCGGTCGACGTCCGCCGGGTAGCCTTTAGTCCGCGCGTGCGTATAGACGGGAATATTGCGACGCTCGAGCTTGTTCTTGAACTGCACAGCCCCCGGCTGCCCGTCGAAGCGCGTGATGACCACGCCGCGCAGTTCGATGCCCCACTCGCGAACGTCGTCGATCAATTTCATTGCGTCGGCGTCGTAAGTGATGCCGAAGTCGGCCCGCATCTTCTTTCGTTCAATGGCCCCAGCGTGGATGCACAGGAGAATTTCGGCCTCTTCCTTGAGCTTGGTCAGCAACCGCATTTTTACATTCGGATCGAAACCGGGCAGCACCCTGGCGGCGTGATAATCGAACAGGAGTTTTCCTCCGAACTCCAGGTACAACTTGTTGCCGAAGCGTTCAACGCGATCCAGGATGGCGGCCGATTGCGCCTGCAAATACTTTTCGTTGTCAAATCCAATGGCATGCTGCATCAAAGTCTCTCTCTCCGTGAAATGCGGTAGCGTAATGGCGCTGCCCGCCGGCGGGACCTCTTCCCGTACCCGGGCATGGGTAAGATCGTAGCAGCATCCCGAAGTGTTCTCCAGTGCCCCGTTAATCTGCGCTCGACACGTTGGAGTTCACGCTTCAGCGTGCCCGAAGACAGCCTGAAGGCTGAACTCCAACCAGGCGACTCCGGCATTTCAGATTTGACGCGGGCACTGGGAGCAGGAGCCATTCCGCCGGTTCCCGTGTGACTATCGCGCGTGAACGGACAAGCGATCCACGGTGGCACAGGCTTTCTCGCCGTGTTCGACGCCGCTGTTGCTTTTGAGCAAGATGCTGACGTCAAACTCCTGCAGACCATCGAACTCCTCGGACGGGACTTCCAGTCGAAGCGGTCCGCGATGGCGACCTTTCGTGCTGACCTGCCACTTTGGCGCCGCGCCGCGAGGTGCCACCCGCAGCATAGCGCTGCCGCCCAGGTTCTTCCCATCCGCATAACAGTCCGCGGTCACCGCCAGCTCCTTGAGTTCCCGCGACGACGATACGCGCTGGACAATTTCAGTGGCCGTCGCATAACCCCCGACCATACCTACCCAGAATTTGCCTTCGCGGTAGCCGCCGTGATTCTCGTGTCGAGCCGTCACGCTGCCCAGGTGACGCCATCGCGTGGTGGAGAAATCGTCCTCGTAAGATAGATTGCCGTAAGCATCCGCAACCAGTTTCGCGGTTGCTCCGGTTGGCGGCGGTTGATGAACGCACTCGACTCGTAAGCGATCGAGTTGGTTGGCCCGTAGGCCCGCGTGGGACGGATTGGCAGTAGGTTCCGTCGACGCGACACCGTTTTCCATGCTCAGCCGCAAGTAGAAGACGTGACGTCCCTTGAGTTGCTCGTCGTCGCTCAACACCAACGGTTGGATCGAGTCCGCGTCCGACTGCACGGCACTCAGCGGCCACGATTGTCCAAGCTCACCTGTGGAGAGCGCGATTTCGTTGCGGCTTCGACTCGCGTTAGGCGCGGACGCGTCGAGCACGACGCGCACACTCTCGATCAGGAAGTACGATTCGAACCGGTATGTCAACGAGGCTTGCACTTTGCCACTAGGTTGTGCGCGGGTCTCCTGACCCCGCACTCGGCCCGACCGCAGGTCTCCTGTTCGTTGCGGTTGCGGAGACCTTCGGTCAGATGTCCCGGCGGGGTCGTGAGACCCGCGCCGAACACCACCTGTTCTCAATAGCAGGAAACCCGGATCGCCGGGACGGCTAGTGAGTTCCAGGTTGAGAAATCCGCGGATGTCGGCATCGCGGACCCAGCCGAAACCGGAAAAGTCCTCCTCGTAGATACTCGGAGCTTCCGGATCGCCGCCTACGGGAACGCTGCGGTCGCGGGCTGAGAAATTGGCCGAGCGGAGCGGCAGATCGTTTTCCTGGAAGGCGTGCATTTCCTCGCGTTTCGTGCCAAGCCAGTTGCGCAGTTTGACCATATGCTTTGTCTGGCTGCCCAGCCAGGGATTCATGGCACCAGGGCCCGCCACGGCGAAGACGGCACACGAAACGTCGAACTCCATGCACGTCTGAAACTGATGCCACTCGCGGTTGATCATGGCAGCCGTGTCGGACGACTTCGACCATCCGGTCCAGTGCGGATCGCTCGCCCAAGGAATGCAAACGACGGGCTTGCCCAGCGCGACGTATTTCATCAGGTGCTTGCGGAATTCGACATTCTGCATGCCGTAGGCATCAAACACCCAGCCATCTGCCGTGAGGTCGGGATCGGGCGAAAGTGGCATCGAATAGAACTGAAATACGGGAATCCCATACGTCTCGCGTATGTGCTGCGCCGAACCGTCCAGAACCGCATTGCGGCTGGGTATGTTCTCCTCGCCAATGCAAATCGCGGGGATCAATTCCGGATACGTGGGGATGTCCGGTTCCGCCTTCAGCCAGGCATCGACTCGCGACTTGACGATCTGGAGCGACTCGGATCGCTCGCCACAGTAGATGAAGTAGATGTCGTGCCGATGCGAACTCTCGCAGCGGTCTTCGTCCACCTTCAGATCGGCCCAGAACTGCTTCTTGTTCGGAAACGTATCACCGAGCTTCATCTTCGCCAAATGGTAATCGAAGTAGGTATCGGGGCCGCTCGCATACACGCCCATCTGGCCGTAGCCAGGATCAGGGTAAAGCCGCACTTTTTGCGCGTGCGCCCGTTCGATCAGCGGCAACGCCGCGAAAAGTATCAGCGCCGCCAGGCATTTGAGCCAAATGGTTCGCCGTGTCGAAGCGCGCGGTTTCGTTTTCATTGCTAGACCTCGTGACACGCGTTACGGATTCAGCCGGCCGTACAGTTCGTGAACCTTGCCCACGATGCGTTCCTCCAACGTGGGTTTCCACGGACAGCAGTTGGCTTCGTAGCCGCCTTCCTCGAGAACGCGTTTGCTGGCAATGTAATTGTCATAGACGTTCGAGTACCCCGCGACCCAAATGGCCGGACCATCCGGCTTGGCGAGTTCGCGTTTCAGACGCAACGAGTAATCGACAACCACTTCGTTGCCCAGCGCGATGATCGAGAGATCGTTGCCGAAGCGGACGACCTGCACGGGGTAGTCAAAATCGGGACGCTCCGGTTTGGCGGATTCCAGAGCGACCGTTTCCAGCACCGAACGCAACGGGCCTTTGAGAGCGCGTTGATGGAAGAAAGTCCGCTGGTTGACTTCAAGTGCGGCTTCGACGGCCGTCGCCAGTGAACGGCCGTGCCTTTGGGCGTATTTCAACTCGCTGCGTGGATACGGATTCTGGTCCGCACTGCACCCCATCATGAACAGCGCGGTTACACCGGGATGATCTTCCTGAAAATACTCCTGTGCATATCCGGCATAGTCGCCCAGCCATTTCAAGAAGCCCATGTTCGTGTTGTGGCAGGCATACCCGAACAACACGGCGCGGAGTTCGCCCTTGGCATCGTCAACTCGCAGTACGGGGACCGTGTGATCGACCGGCCCCTCGGGATTGGGATGGTTCCGGTACCCGGTCTCCGTCGGCGTGCGGCGATTCATGGCAAATCCACAGCGGGCGTGGCAATAGCTGAGCGACGACGACTCCAAGCGGTCAAGCGATTGCCCCACGAGTTCGACCAACTTCTTCGCCAACGAGTCAAAATAGTCTTGAGCCTCGTCGCGCCCATAAGCCGGTCCACAATGCGTGTGAGAGGCGTTCATCAGCAAGGCGTGAGGCGGGATCTTGTATTTCTCCTGCACCTGTTCGGCAACGGCCGTCCGCAGCCGCTCGATCACGCCGATCAAATCCATGGTCAGAATCACGACCCGGCTGCCGTCCTGGTCTTCGATGGCAAGAGCTTTGGCGAACAGATCCTGCTCGGTGCCTTCGGCAGGTTCCTTTCGCCCCCCGTATCCAGCCATCCGCAACGGGCTTTCGGGCGTTATGACGGCGGATGCGGCACCAGCCTTCCATTCGGGAGGTTTGCTCTCGGGTTCTTCGCCTGCGCGAACAACGAATGCGGGAATGATTGCGACCAATAGACAAAGTGCTGTGTTCTTCATAAGGTTGCTCCTGAAAACATGGTTCTGTTGGTCCACCGGCTATTCTCCCTGAACGACCTCGACGCCGCAAATCACAGGCAGCGCACTACCGTCGGTTGGCTGGCCTTTCTGCGTTAGTTCGATCAGGATTTGCTCACTTGCTTCGATGTCGTTGAACTCCTTGACGAGCGGTTTGTTTCTGCCGCCCGCCTCGCGAGCGATGTCCAAGCCTCTCAAAACCGTCTCGCCTTGGATGGCCACGTCGAACACTCGCTGCCCAGGTCGCACGTCTTCGAATTCGCCGAAGTGTAGACGAACGGTAAACGATCTTGACTTCGGCCGTTCACCGGGAGCGGGAACGACGCGGCGGAAGCCGACGCAGCTTCTGAATTTCGTGCTGTAGAGTGGATCGGTCAGAAATACGGCCTCGGACGTCGATGGCGTCCACCTCTGCGCCATGCAGTTCAGTTGAAGCCTTCGAACGTCCATCCCGGATTCGGTCAATGTCTTGATTGGCAGAGCCACCTCGGCCGACCAGCCGTCGGCGGTTTTCTTTACGGCAGACTGCCACTCGCCCCGCCAGTTGGGATCGGTCTTCCTGCCCGTTTCGACTGTGCCAAACGTTGCCGTCGCTTGCCCGTCTCGACCGATGACAAGATGGATACCTGCTTTCCTGCCCGAATCCGCGACGTAGATGTCCAGGCCAGCCTTCGAGGTCGGTGTGACGGATCGGCAGTGATAACCGAAGTAGATGTTCTCGGCATCGCGGAACATACGGAAATCGACGTTGGCACCGAGCATGGAAAACGGGGTGTTTTGAAAGGGAATGGCTTTGATGCCCTTCCAGCACTCGTCGTCGACCTTGCCATCGACGGCTGGGGCCGCATCACTTCGTGGCAGGATGATGCCGGGCGTGAGAGCCACGTCGATCGCGATGCGGCCCTGGCCGGATAGGCCCGAACTGTAGACCCAAGGGGCGTCCGTGGTCTCGATTGCTTCCGTCATTCGGCGACGGTAAGTGCTTTTGGCTTGGTCCATCGAGACGCCAATGGGGGCAGGACAAGCGCTGGCGAGCATGGGCCTTGGGAAACCAAGCCAAGCAGTTCCTCTTGCGTCCTTGCGGTCGCCGGGGGCGCCGAAGTTCACGGCCATGTGCTTGATCGGACCACTGCTCGCGCGACGCGGGAACACGTACCAAGTGTCGTCTCGGTCCGGTGCCGAGATGAAGGCCAGGTTCGTCTTGTAGTTGTAGGAACAACAGCACCCGCTGTAGCCTTGCGGATGAATCAGCAGCCCGTTCGCGGCCAGCAGCGTCCGCGCGCAGCCTGCTCTTACGCCGCCAAAGGTTGTGGTCCCTTCGGTTTCCATATCGAAGAAGCCATCGGCGCCGGATCGGAAGAAGAGCACGTTCTGACACCCGGCAACCGGGCCGCAGCCGTACGCGCGCGTGTAACGCCACGGCACGCTTTCGCCGGTTAGCGCATCCTCGGTCGTACATTGCTCGCCCGTACGAAGATCGTAGGCCGTATCAGACGTGATGATTCGATCACCGTAGATGACGGGGAGCTTCTTGGGCGAGATCGCTTTCCGCCACATTTGCTCGCCCGTTGCCGCGTCGTACGCTGCGTTTGCGCCGTACAGCACGACGCCGTCGGCATACACGAGGTGTCCCCAACTCGGCTGCCCCATGAACAGATGCGTGATATTCGTCTTCAGTCGGCTCAACACGCTCCGATCTCCCAACATCGGAACGTCGTCCTGCCGCCACAACTCGGAGCCATCGGCCAGGTCCAGCGCGACCAGCGAGAGTTCGGCTTCGATCTTCTGATTGCGGCGTCTCGCTCTGACCAAATCAGCTTTGGACGTGCCGTCGATCAGGAACAGGCGGCCATCGCCGAAAGCGATCTCGATATTGGCCACGATCCGATCGAGCTTTGGGCGATAAACCCATCGAAGCGATCCATCCTTCTTGTTCAGTGCGAACAAGGCTTTGCTCTCCGACCGCCACAGCAGGTGTGATTCCGCCGGTTGTCCCGCCGTGACCGGGACGTTGTAGCTGCCCAGCAGAAGCTCGTCGGTTACGGACAGGTATCCCCAAACCAAGTCTCGGAGGTTTGGCACGTTGGGATTGGCACCGGTGGCAATCGGCATCAGCTCCTTCGCCTTGCCAGCCATGCTGGCCGACGCCAGCGCCCAACCGCGGCTGCCTGCGGTAACCATGACGGCCAGTACGTGCTTGCCGGCTGTGACATCCACATCGAAGAACTCGTCCTTCGGCGAACAGGGTGTCCTGTTGAAAAAGCCGCGACGGCTGGACGAACTATCGTTTCTCAAGGCGTTGAAGACCGGTTCGCCGTCCAGGTACCACTGCATCCCCCAGTCGGCCCCTGCACCGATCAGCAGCTTGCCCGCCTTGGGGCAGTCGATTGAGGCAAATGCATAGCAGATGCGGCCGACGTCATGGTAGCTGAATTGTTCTCCCCTGCGGGGATGCGTGGATGGTTTCTCGCCGGGGCGAAGAGGCTTCAAACCGTAGCCTTCGAAGATCGCGGTGAAATCGATGATGTCGCCTGTTGCCTTCAACTCGGAGGCGACATACTCCTTGCCGTTCACCGTCACGCGTTGCGGAGCGTTCTTGAGCGTTTGGTGCGAGAGAGGCGGCTTTCTCTTTGGGAGCGGCCCGATCACCCGCCATGTCGCCGGCCACTCGACATCCACATAGTCCGGTACGATCGGCGGGGCTGTCCCCGTGATCACGGATTCCGGCATCGTGTAGGTCGACACAGTCTGGCCCGTAGCCTGATCCAGACGATAGCACTTGTCGCGCTGGACGACATATGCGCTGTCATCGTCAGCCACGAGACTGCTGGAGTAGTATTGCGCGTATTCTCGGCCAACCTCCTTGATCGATTGGCTCCACAATTCGCGACCGTTGTACGCGTCAAAGGCGACGACGTGATTCTGGCCCTGAACGAAGACGCGGCCGTTCGTCGAAACGGGCGGCGAGGGCATAAGGTGGCGATCGACGAATCGACCCGGCCCGGGGCCGCCGAACCAGAGCACTTCGACAGGAAGCCGCACACGGCTCTCGCTGCCGATGCCACGGCGTCCACCGTCCGCCCAGGGATATCGCCATTCGCCCGCGCCGGGCAGCTTGCCGCGGACGATCGTCGCGAGGCACGTCTCCGACGTGCCAGGCACGTTAGAAACGTGCCCCACTGGGATGTTCGCATCGCTGACGAACTTTTTCCTGGCGTCGTCGTCGAAGCCAAGAAAGCAGAGTACGCCGCCGCAGGGTCGAAGCACGCGATAGCACTCCGTTGGCGAAACGCCCTCTGCCGCCGCGGAGACGACGACAAGGTCTGCAAAATAGGGTGGATGACGCAGGTGCTCCGGATGCACCACGACGCGCGAGCCGTAGATGCCTGCGTTCACGAGTCGCTCGCGTTCTGATGTCACTTGAGCCGCGTCTCGGAGCAGAGCGACGACGTGAAGCCGGGTTTGCCGGGCGATCGCCTCGGCCAGGCGGCAGTCCGGCTCGCCGACTACCAGGGCGTAGCCTTCGGACTTGCCCGACCGCTGAATGATGTCTTTCGCCCTGTCCTGCTGCTTGTTGGTGATGGTCGGCGACGCCCGTTCTTCCTTCACCTGCTTCGGCGCGGCGCTGGTATCCTTGCCGGGGCCGAAACACAGGAGTTCCCCCGTATGCGTTGCGGCCACAAGACGCCCGTCGGCGACGGCCATCCCTCGCACTTGTTGGCCCTTCATATCGACCCGCCACACCGGCTTGCCATCAGCAGAATTGAATGCCGCGATCGAGTCGCCGTTGCCGGTCAGCAACGTCTCGCCGGCCATGGCCGTGCAGTATACACGCGCCGAGTGAGGCGTCGTCCAGCGGGCATCGTTCAGCCCGATTCTAGTCTTCCGGCGCACAACATTCAGATCGATCGCCTCGATGCTGCCATTGCCGGCCGCGTAGACGACGTCGCCAGAGACCAAGACGCGGTATTTGCCGGGAATGTGGCAAAGCTGGTCGCCCGTCGCCAGCGGATAGACGATCATGCCGTCCTGAGAAGACGGCTCCGCCTCGCCGATATGTGCTTCGGACGGATTCTGAAATCGGTTGCACGTGTGGAAGTATAGGTCGTCGATCGCCGTACACCACACGCCTCCGCCGTATTGCGCCAAGTTGTAGTGCGTCTTCTCTGGCTTGTAGTGGAGCAAGCGGCCCGTGTGGCGATCGAAGGCTGCGGGTACGCTTCGGCCGGTGGGGACGAGCAGAACGTGCTCGGAGGCAACCAGATATCCCTGCGGTGCGACTCCACTGAACCCGTTCGCAACGGCATGGGGCAGGTCGACGTAGATATTTCCGCTGCTATCGTTGCACCACAGTTCCTTGCCAGTGTCGGCGTCCAGCGCATACACGTACACGCCTTCGGTGGGCCACATTCCTGCCGTGACGTACACGACGTTGTCGACGACCAGTGCGCCGCTACGACAGGGATATCGCGCAACCAAACGATCATTGCCGATGATACGATCGCTACCAGGCCCCGCACGGAATCGCCACACGCTCTTGCCCGTCTTGGCTTCCAGGCAGTAAAGAAAGCCGTCGTCCGACGCGACGAAAGCCTTGCCGCGAGCAATCGCGGGCGCGAAACGGATCGGGCCATCCGTCGTGAACTGCCACACGAGTTCACCCGTCTCTACATCCAGAGCACGCACCGTATCGTCGGCGGAAGATCCGAAGTAGACGAATCCGCCGGCTATGACCGGCTGGAACGCATAGTCGAAGTCCGTGCGATTGAGTTCCTTGCCCGGTTCCGGCCACGCAGGCTTGGGCGGTTGGCTGGGCTGGTGCACCCATCGCTCAGTCAGCGGGAACGACAGACTCTCGGCCGCGACGCTGCTTCTTGTCGAATCTTTCTTGTACGCGGGCCAATCCGCAACGCAAACGTTCGCCGCCAGCAGGGCTGCGGCCAGACATCCGGTGACGACAATCTGAAAACGTCTTTCGTTCATCGTTGCCTCCTTGTATGTGAGGATTCGGGTTTCCTACTACGCATCCGCGCCGCTCGGAGTGGCATCTACAATTCCCGCAGCATTTGGGATATCGCCGTTGTTGGAGCCATTGTACCAAAACGGCGTACGCATGGGTGCGGAGCACTCATGTCTTGGTACTGCTCCTTGCGTTTGCCCGTTTGTGCCCGGGCCGGATGATGACAGTTTGGGCGTTCGACTCCTCGTCAATCCGCCTCAACCCGATCAAGCGAGGCCGGATGACACGGTAACACGGGCCATAGGAAGGCCGCAACTCGTTACAGGCCACCTCCGACTCGCCACTTGATCCGTGTGTGTCAGTATCCCTGAAATCCGGTGTTTTGTGTGTGTTGGGACAGGACTGCGGCGGGCGTCGATGCTAGAGCCATAGCGAGTTGATTCGTCGAGCCGGGGTGCGTCGCCGCGCGGGCCACTCCCGCAACCGATTGCGCTCGCGTTTTGGAGAGGCAACTTCATGGGGCACAATCCGATGATTTGGATCGCAAGACCTGACGTTGAAGCCGCCTCATATTCCGGCAACAGGGGCTTGGCTCAGATCCCCTGCACTGATTTGGCATTCCTGACCAGATATACCAAGCCGTCAGCTCGGCTTACCGCGGAGCGGGACGCACGCTACGGAATCGGGCGCCGCAGCCCGACCCGAAGAACTCGTAGTGCCAGTGCCTCACACTGGAGGCGAACGCGACTAGGTCGTTCCGCGACCTGCTGCGGACGACCATCGTCCGAGGTCAGCCGGGATGTCGCGTCCCGAGTTTCAGAGAATACCTTCCGACGCTGGCTCTCAAGGGATACACTAACGGGCGTGAAGTCCACAGTCTGAGTTCGCTGACAACGAATGATGAATTGGCCGGACGGGCACGGCACATGAAAGAGTGAATTCCGTGGGGATGCGTGGTATGGAATCTCCAGACGAGAGAATTCGATCGTTCTGCAATAGTTGTCAGCAAGACACGCATCATTCTGTGCTCTATTGCCACAGTTGCGATCGCAGGGAAGGTGCGGGCCAGTATCCGCGCATCATTCGGGAGACGTGGCACATATTGCAGTGCATGGGATGCGACCTATTGAAAGCCTACAAGACGGAAGACTCACCAGATTTCAAGTCACCTCGCGAAGTCCACTACCCTCCAAGGGAAAACCGGCCACTGCCCTCCTGGTGTCAGCAGCTATCCGATGAGTTGAAAGAGCTTATTGGCGAGATCTACTTGGCTTTACGTGCCGATTGCTTGAGTCTTGCCGTCATGGGAGCGAGGACGGTTGTTGACAAATTGCTCACGGAGAAGCTGGGGGATGCTGGCGGTTTCGCAGGCAAACTCAGAGAAGCAGTCGCCGAAGGTCTCTTGACGAGTGACCAGAAGGAGATCATCGCCGCCGCTGTCGAAGTCGGGCACGCAGCATCGCATAGGGGGTACAGGCCCTCGCAACAACAAGTGTCTGATGTCCTGGACATTGTGGAGCACTCCCTTCAAAGCTGGTACGTGCTGCAGGACACGTCTCAACGCCTCAGCCAGTCCGTTCCTCGGCGAGGCAGTTTGAAGAGGTAGCCATGGCTCTAGAACCGGCCGGGTATGCAGATAAGTTGGGAAACCGCTACGAAGGTCGGTGGGCGGCCAGACAACTCCTGCGCGTACTCAACGAGGACTATGTTGCCGTGACGGTCGAAGCCATTGGCGACGATGAAAAAGGCGTTGATCTATGGATCGATCGGCCAGATGGCTGTCGCCAGGCCCAGCAGTGCAAGGTTCGCAATCGTAGCTATGATCGCTGGACCCCAGCCGATCTCAACCATCGTGATATTCTGTCGAAGATGCGCATGCACCTGGATCGAAGTCCATCCAACGAGTTTGCGCTGGTCACTGCCGTTCCCGCAACGCTACTTCATGACCTCTGCGAAAGCGCCCGCAAGTCAACCGGAGATCCGGAAGACTTCTACAGACACCAAGTACAGGCGATTGGTGAAGACAGACGCAAGACATTTAGCCAGTTTTGTCGGTATCTTGGCCTAGATTGCGGTCTCGACGCAGAACGAGCCCTCGCCTATGGATACCTGCGACGACTATTCATCGAGCTGTGGCCCGACACCATCACCAGCAGGGAAGAGCTTCTTGGTTTTTCCAATGTTCTGGTGAATGGCGACCCCGCGACAGTTGTGGCCGTGCTGGCAGACTTCGCCCAAGAAAATCTTCGGACATCACTCACGGGACCGGCCGTTTGGCAGCACCTTGTGTCGCGAGGATTTCATCCCCGGCAGCTCACTCACGACAATCGTATTCTTCCTTCCGTTCAGGAGCTTTGCCAGCGATTCGAAGAATCCATAAGTCGAGACCTGATTGCTGGAGAACCGATCTCGCGCAAAGAGACCCAGGAAGTTCTCAGCGCAATGCGTGATGCCGCCGTGGTCGTGCTTCACGGCAGCCCCGGCCAAGGCAAGAGCGGAGTCCTGCATGAGTTGACGCGTCACTTGGACAACGCGTGGATTCACTTGCCGATCCGGTTGGATAGGCAAACGCCCAGGAATACGCCGCGGCAGTTCGGACAGGATTTAGGTCTCCCCGAGTCTCCTGTCAAATGCCTTGAAGTGCTCGCCACAGAGCAGCCTGCCGTGCTGATCTTGGATCAACTCGACGCTATACGTTGGACGTCCCGGCATTCGCTGGACGCTTTGGATGTCTGCAAGAGGCTCGTTCGGGAGGTGAAGAGTCTACGGGACTTGGGGAAGCAGATCGGAGTTGTACTAGCGTGCCGAACCTATGATTTGGAGAACGACCCTGAGATCAAGAGTTGGCTGAACGCAGAGAATACCGAGGACCACAAGCTTGTTCGGATCAAAATTGGACCGCTTCCGGAAGAAGCCGTGGTGTCTGTCGTCCAAAAGCTGGGGCGGGAGGTGTCTGCGCTTTCGGACGGGCAGAAACTCATTCTGCAGTCTCCCCAACATCTGGCAATGTGGGTGCGTCTCGTTCAGTCGGGAATTTCCGTTGATTTCCAGAACCGCGTCCAGTTGATGCGGAATTACTGGAACAGCCGCATCAGGGAGCTAGCACAACTCGACGTATCTGTCGAAGACGCGACCACAGTTCTGACCACACTCGTCGACTATATGGAACGAAACGGGAGTATTTCTGCTCCGCAGGGTCTCACTGCAAATGTGGCAGTTCTCGATGCTCTATGCGCTTGTGGCCTAGTTCAGATCGATGGCAGTCAAGTCACCTTCAGTCATCAGAGCTATCTGGACTATGTGATCGCCAGTCGCGTTGTGCGACAAATCCATGCTGGTGGTGGAACGGTCGGTCAGTGGCTTGGAGGCCGAGAGAGGCAATCGCTGTTCCGGCGCGAACAATTGCGCCAAGCATTATGCCTGCTATATGAAGAATCGCCCCAGAAGTTCCTCGATACAGTTCGAGCCCTGCTAGGTGACAGTGGCATCCGTTTCCATCTAAAGCATCTCGTCTTGGAGATCATTGGCCAACTTGACGATCCGAATGTCGATGTGTTTGCTTACATGAGAGAATTGGTAGAAAACGAAGCCTGGAAAGAGCACATTCTCGGCATTGTCTATTGCGGACATCCATCATTCATCAGATCGCTCATTAACGGTGGGGCTATTGCACAATGGTTGGAGTCGAATGAATGGCGAGATTCGGCCCTCTGGATGCTGCGAACAGTGGCAGACGCAACACCGGATGAGGTGGCAAATTCGCTCGCTCCGTTTGCTTCGTTGGATGACGACGAATGGCGCCAGCGTGTTCTCGGATGTCTTTGCTGGAATGCCGAAGATGATTCCGACCGCATGTTCGAGCTCCGCCTGGAGCTTGCCCGAAACGGCACATTCCAAGGTTTTGTGAGCTGGGACAAGCTCACACATAGTCGTGCACTGCGGCTGCTGGAAGCGGTGGTGTCATCATGGCGCAGCGAGGATTTACCCCAGGATCGATTTGGGCGTTCGGGGACGAGACGTTCCAGTTTCGAGCACTGGACGGAGGATGACGCCAAGTTGATGGAACAGGCAGCGCGAGAACTGCCAGAGCAAACGTGGGAGCTCCTGGTACCAAACATCTGTCGGCTTGCTCCGGGTGATGCAGAACATGCCGACGCGGTGGAGCTATGGCTGGACGGCGACCGATATGGTACTGGCGTAAGGATGGAGTGTATTCCTAACGGTCTGGTTTGGCTGGCCATAGAAGCTGGAAGACGACTGGCCATCGATGATAGTGCGAGATTCTGGCAACGCACGGCTGACCTTCGACACCACGGATCACCCGTTGTTCAGAATCTATTGATCGAGACTTACTCATCACTATCTGCCGAATGCGCGGATCTTGCATTGCAGTGGCTATTGCAGGATTCTTCGCGTCTGAACATTGGGACGGGCGAAAACGAGCCGGAATGGATGCCAGCAACCCGGCTGATCGAGGCTCTATCGCCGTACTGCAGTGGGATGGTATTCCAGCAGTTGGAGGAGGCACTCATCCACTATCACTCGCCCCGCGAGCGACGCGACGCTGAATACTTGCTTCCAACATGGAAAAATGGGTATTTCGGCGACTACTGGGGCCGGGCACAGCATTTCCTTCTGCCCGCGTTGTGGGCCAAGAAACGAAGCAGTGCTACGGTGGGTCTCATCGGCGTCTTGGAGCGTAAGTTCGAGGGATACTCAGAAGACCGATTTGCCCGTGCGTCGCGTGCAAGGTCTGGCTTCGTCGGGTCGACTTTGCTCTCAGAGTCGCTGGAACGGATATCGGATAAGGCCTGGCTTCACATCGTCGGGAACAGAGAGATTCCGGAAGATCATGGGGACCGCAACCGTTGGGTTGAAGGACATTGGGAGGAATCCTCGGTCTCTCAATTCTCCCGAAACCTTGAAAGTGTCGCCAAACGTTTTCCGGGACGTTTCGCCCGGTTGGCCCTGGAGTTCCCGGAGGATGTGCATCCCAGCTACAAGGCAGCAATTCTGGAAGGACTCCAGAAGATAGAAGCAACGGACGTTCCGGAGGGAGAAAGGGCCCTTTGGCGACCCGCAGCCGTAGAGCTTGTCGAACAAGTACTCCAGAGGTTCGGCGAAGATGATAGTCGATACTATGCGGCGCGATTTTGCCGGCTGATGAACGCGAGGGCTAGTGAGACTTGGTCTGATGCCGCTATGGGCCGCCTGCTGGATTACGCATGCAATCATCCCGATCCGGAGCAGGGCACTCTGGTTATTGGGAATACTGGGGGAGATTTCGATGAGGCAAAAGCCAGCGTCGATAATCTGCTTCAAAACTCTCTGAATTGTGTCAGAGGTGTTGCCGCGCATGCGATCGGTGCACAGTTGCGGAACAACTCGCAACTGTTGGAGAGGTTCAAAGAGACGATCGAGCAATTGGTTCACGATCCGCATCCTGTCGTTAGGACAGCGGCCGTTGAAGCGTGTCTTCCGGTGCTTGGCATTGACAAAGACTTGGCTATCGACTGGTTCTGCAAAGCCAGTGCGAATGATCTGCGTGTGGCTGCATCGCGAGCTGGCGTCTACTACTTCAACTGCGGAATGGAGAGCCATCAGAAGAAGCTTGCCCCCCTTGTTCGGCAGATGCTGGAGTCGGAGCGAGATGACGTTGCCCAGGAAGCGGCTGAAGAAGTAGCGGCACGGTGGCTATTCCACGACCACTTTGCGGGTGAATTGCAGGTTTGCCTGCAGGGAACCACAAGCCAACGAAAAGGTCTGGCCCAGGTCGCCGCCCATTTCGCACTGGAGCCTGAGCTTGTCGACAAGTGCGCGAACCTAATTGACCGACTGAAGGACGATCCGGAGCCCGACGTCCGTAGCGAGATATACGCGATGGTCCGCAACTCGAACATCTTGCGGACGCCCAAAGGCGTTGACTTGGTACGTAAGTATGTGGATTCGGCAGCATTCCGTGACGGTCCGACCGCGTTGATTCATGGTCTGAAGGAATACTCAGGAAGCCTCCTGCCGTTTGCGGAGGTGTTGTTCGCCATGTGCGATCAGTTCGTCGGCCCGCTTCGCGATGCCAGCCGCGACTCTTCAGGAGGAATCATGTGGGATGTATCACGTTTCCTCCCAATGATGATTCGCCTTTACGAGCAGGCCCATGAGCAGGAGGACGTTGACACTGTGAATCGCTGCCTAGATGCATGGGATGCGATGTTCGAGCAGCGCGTCGGCGTCGTCCGCGAACTGGCCAAGGCAATCGACTACTGATCCGTCGCGATCATAGTGATCAGGTCTTGACTCATGGCTTTTCGTTGGGCTGATCCAGTCATCCAAACTGCATTAACTTCCTGGGCTGCGCTGCCGGTGTCAGGGCTGTGTGCAGGTGCTTCTTCCGATTCGTTATCTCGGCCTCCAAGCTGGTAAGTATTGGTGTTCATTTGGTGTAGCGACTGGCCATGGGGCGCGGAGCGCCATGTTCATTTCTGCTCGCCCTTGGCGTCTGCTAGTTTCGGACCCGCCGGCCCGACGAGGTTGCGCACGGCGAAGTAGTCCTCGCGAGAAATCGTCCTGCCGACAGCCCCGGCCGCCTCGGCGATCTGCTCGGGTGTCTTGATCCCGCAGATGGCCACGTGGATTGCCGGATGCATCAGAGTGGCGACTATGGCGAGCTGACAGATCGTCAGCTCGTACCGATCGGCGATGGGCCGGAGGCTCTGGACCTTGTCGCACAGCTCTTTGAATCGTTCGCCCTGGAAGTCGGCGTGATAGCCGCGGAAGTCGTCGAAGGTCTCGGTGCCGGTATACTTTCCGGTGAGCAGCCCCTTGTGTAATGGCGAGTAGACCATCACTCCGACGTTTTCGGACTGGCAATAGGGCAACAGACCGCTTTCGCCCACGGGGTCAATCAGGCTGTACGGCGGCTGAATGACTGAATACGCGCCACATCGCCGCTGAGCGCGGAGTTGCTCGACCGAGTGATTGCTTACGCCGATAGCCCGGACTTTTCCCTGGTCACGGAGTCTTTCCAGGGTGCCCGCGATGTCGGCCAATGGTGTCAATTGATCGTACAGGTGCAGCAAGTACAGGTCGATCGTGTCGAGTCCCAGACGGCCGAGCGATGCCTCGCAACGCTCGGCAACGTGATCGGGCGTAAGATCCGGGTATCTTGATCCGTCGGGATTGAAGTGGTTGAAGACCTTGGTGACGATCACCAATTCGTCCCGCGGAAGGTCCTTGATCGCCTCGCCAACGACGCTCTCGCCGTAGCCATCACCGTAGGCGTCCGCCGTGTCGATGAAGTTGATTCCTTGGTCGTAGGCAAGCTTCATGGCGGACACGGCATCGTCCTTGGACTGCTCGCCCCAGAATCGGGGACTGAGCTGCCACGTTCCAAAGCAAACCGGTGAGACGGACAAGCCGCTTTCCCCAAGTAGTACCCGATCCATTTGTGACTCCTCGTGCAATGTGCTCACGTGTAGAACTGGTCGATGTTGTAGATTCTCAATGTAATCTCCGCGTCGCGTTTCCATTTGGTCGAGCGGGAGTAGTAGGCCACCAACGCCTCGTCGCCGACGAATGTGACGGACGGATAGGCGGCGTCGCAGTCCGCGCGATTGTCGATGTCGCGGAAGTTGGTCCAGGTTTCGCCTTCATCTCTCGAGATCGCGGCGGTAAGCGGAATCCGCGGCCAGTTGGATTTCGAGGCGACGTTGTTCCAGAGGACCAGGATGTCACCGGTCGTCGGCATTCGTTTCACTAGCGCCGGCGATTCGGGCGACGTGAGCACGGTAGGTGCGGGTTTGGTCCAGTGGTCGCCACCGTCATCAGAGATAGTGAAATACTGTCGCTGGTTCGTGTTCCGCAATAGACAGAACAGTCGCCCGTCCTTCAGCTCGACAATCGTCGGCTCATGGCAACCGCGTCCTTTGGCGGTCATGCTATCGCTGCTCCGTTTCCACGTTTTGAATCCGTCATCGGAATAGAAGATAAAGGCGTGCAAGTTGCCGCCTTTGTAGGGTGCGCCGCCGATGTACTTCTCTGCATAAGGACCGTGTGCGGGCAACAACACGCGGCCGGTGCTCAACCGTAGCGCGCGGCCGGCATTGTTGCAGTACCAGCCGGGTTCCGATATTTGCACTTGCCGGCCCCACGCCTGGCCGTTGTCCAACGAACGACGCATGAAGACGTTGCGATCGGCCGACGAATCCCAGCCCACATAAGAAAACAGGATCTCTTTGTCGGACAGCCGCACCAGGTTTGGATGTTTCACGTTATGCTTCCAAATGTTTGGCTGCATCACCTTGCGATCACCCCAGGTTCGACCGCGATCCATGGAAACCATCGACGAAATCTGACACGACACGGCGTCGCCCGCGCCGGCACCGCCTTTCAGCGTCGCGAGATTCTTGCCTTTGGCGTAGTATTCAGACCACACCAGCAGCAATCGCTCCTCGTCCAACGGAAAGATCAGTTGATGGTCATGCCGTGGATGCTGTGGCGCCCAGGGGCACACGATCATATCATGCACCGGCTTCATAAGCGGCCGATTGCCGCCGAGCGATTCCCCCTCGGATGCAGCAAGCCGCGGCATCGGCAGTGCTCCGGCGGCGGTCAACAGTGCCGAGGACTTCAAGAACTCTCGGCGGCTGAAATGCTGGGGCCTCGTCATGGTGGACTCCGCGTGCGTTTGAGTATCGAGTTGCTGCTTCATCTCACTGACCGTCATCAACAAGGATTTCGTAGACGTTTGACGTCGCCAGGAGATAAACGGGTTTGGTGCCGGGGCCGTTCGGACGAAAGACGTACGGACCGGCGGAGCCAGCCGTGACGTTGGGGACGCGCGCCAGACGGCACCCTCGATTATCCAGGATCAGGATGCCAACTTCGACAGGCTTTTTCAATAGGCGGGCATAGCGTGAGATGATCTCTGGCCTATCGTCGCCTGTAACGTCGGCAAAGTCGCAGGCTCCGCCGCGGCCTTCGTCCTCGTTGTAGTCGTACCGCCACAGTTCCCTGCCGTTCATGTCCAGCATGAGGATTGCGCCGGTGGACATTTCTCTGGGCGCTTCCTGCTCGGTGTTCACGGCGATGGCCGGACCGCCGTCGGGGTGACCGTTGGGATGGTACAGAGCTTCGTAGCAGTTGTTGCCGCCACGACCGCCCGGAGTCACGTCGGCTCGCCAGATTGTCTGAAGTTCGTACGTCTGCGGATGCCATTTCAGATAGAACACCATGCCGGGCGAGCGCCCCGTGGACACAATCATCTCGTCGTAGCCATCGTCGTCGTGGTCACAGACGTCGATCCGCTGAATGGTCGGGCTAGGGATCTTTGCCGTGGCAATGTGTTTGCCGTCTCGGTCGATGAGATAGAGCTCGCTGCCGTCTCCGCCGATGCAGACTTCGCGTCCTTTGTGGCTGGTGAAATCACCCACTTCGATACCACGGTAGAACGGCCCCTTGCGCACGTCGAGGAACGACCAGATCGTTTCCAACTTTCGCTCTTTTACGTTCCAACGCAACGCGTAGGCGCCTGGCGCCTGCTGACGGGTGCTCAGGACAATCTCACTCTGGCCATCTCCGTCCAAATCACCCGCAGTCACGCACATGACTTTGTCGCCATCGGCAATAGACTCTCGCCACGACGCCACCAATTCCAGTTTGGCATTGTAGAAGCCGGCCGTGCAGTCGGCATACGACCTGGCCGACGTCATGGCAAAGCACGGTCCGTCCAGCGGCATGCCCGGCAACAAATGACTGTTGCCACCAGCGCCGGGAAGTGGGCTTTCCAGCTTGCGCACATGACGAACCTTGATGGTAGGCGGTTCCTGCGCCACGGCGAGCGAAGAAACCAGACAACAAAATGTGATTGGAACTGCCGCGCAGCAATGACGGGCTAGTTTCAGCATCACGTTTCTCCTCCGCGACTTGAAACACGTTCAACGACGCGTACCCACGCTCGCACCACGGTTCACTCAGCTATCGCAGAATAACACATTCCCATTGGATCCAGGTAATGGCGGACGCATCCGGGAGTCATTATTCTAAGGCGTTAGGGTAGACGTTACATCCAGAGAAGCGCGAGACGCGTGAACCAACCTGTCTCAGTTGGGAGTTGGCGTTATGAACGATCACAGCGGTTGGATGAGGAGTGTCTGGCAATTGCCGGCGACGAGACGTGTTCGCTTTGGAGAAATGAAGCTAGGTGTCCTTCTGCTTGGAATTGTCGCCGCAGCGGCAACTACCGTCTCGGCGGCGGATGAACGCCGGGCTGAGCGCGACTACCTGCAGGTTGTCCGGGGCTATGCCGATGCGATGATTGCGCACGGACGGGACGTTTACGGCGACCAGCAGTCGCCGTTGTTTGCCGAGGCACTGGACCGCAAGACGATGCGCATGCTCGAAGGTGAAATCCTTCAGAAAGCGGTGACTATTGATCGCGACGACTGGGGCATTCGACCTCACGACCGCATGATCGCCGGTGGCAATCCACAACACTGCGAAAACCTCTACCAGATCCTGTACGCGCTGACCAAGATCACCGGCGAGAACCGGTACGCCGACGAGGCGGACCGATCGCTGAGGTTCTGTTTCGAGCGCTGCCAAAGTCCTGCCACCGGACTGTTGTGCTGGGGCGAGCACGCTGGATGGGATTTCCGCACCGAAAAACGGATCGACAAACCCTCTGGCAATACTCACGAATTCTATCGCCCGTGGGTGCTGTGGGACCGCAGTTGGCAAGTGGCGGCTGAACCGTGTCGCCGGTTCGCCCTGGGGCTTTGGGAACACCAAATCGGGAATCACCAGACTGGCGACTACTCGCGCCACGCCGCGATCGACGCGCCCGGCCCGGGCACCGAAGCCCCGTATGCGCGGCACGGCGGATTCTATATCGAAACCTGGGCGGCGGCTTACGAGAGGACGCGCGACAATGTGTTTTTGCAGGCCATCGAGTGCGTGGTGGACGGCCTGGAGCGAGCTCGTATCCATGAAGGAGGCATGCTGGCTGGCGGCTCGAAACGCCGGGGTAGTCGCAGATCGCATGATGTCTCGCTGGCCATCTCGCTGGACAATGCAGCGGCCAAGGTGACGCCCGAATTGGCGGCAAAGATGCGCGAGGTCGCATCAACCAACGACAATGTGTTCGCCAAGGTCCACGCGGACGCAGGTCAAGGATTGGCGGCCGGTGGCGTGAACCTGTGGTCAAACGCCTATGGTGGCAGCGGCATGGCCGGCAGCGCCGACGCGTGCATGACTCGCTACCGCCAGGTCCACGTGGATGCTTACCGAAGAGTCGTGCTGCGAACCGCCGAGCAATATCGCAACCAGAAGATCAACCTCAGTAAACCGGTCTGGCCCGGGACGATGGGCAACGTCATCCTCCTGATGGTGAACGCTCACGAATTGACTGGCGAGCACAAGTATCTAGAAGCTGCCGATCGGTTCGCCCAGAAGGGCGTGGAGCTGTTCCTCGGCGACGGATGCCCGCTGCCCAGGGCCTCTCATGTGCATGCCCACTACGAGGCCGTCACAAACGGCGACACGCTGATGATGGCGCTGCTGCGCCTGTGGCAGGTGCAGAACGAGCCGGACCGAAAGCTCGCGTTGGTGTTTACAGACCGTTAAGGAGTGCGGAAATGATAGACCTGAGCCATCTCCGCGGAACGGGCGCCGGCGCGGTCCAGACGCGGGTCGCAGGAAGAGTCCTGTGGCTGGTTGCGATGATGATGCTGGCGACCTCGCCGATCTTGGCGTCGGACAAGGGGGTTGCCTCGCAGCGTCCGTTGCCAGTGCCGCGCGACAAGCCCCTGGCAGAGAGCCTCAAACACTTTGTAGACCCCGTCAAGGGCGACGACGCGAATCCGGGTACGGAAGCGGAGCCGTGGCGGACACTTCAGCACGCCCTGGGACAGTTGGACGCAGGCGACGTGCTTTATCTGCGCGGCGGAACTTACTATGAACGAGTGACCTGCGAACTCAAGGGCAAGCCGGGAGCGCCGATCACGGTCGGCTCGTATCCCGGCGAGTTGGCAATCCTGGATGGGGGTTACCCCGAGTTCTACGAATCGCCGGAGGAAGCTTGGGAGCCGGTACCGGGTGGAGCGAAAGGCGAGTATCGATCGGTCAAAGCCTATCCCGATCTGGGGCAGGAGGCGAGGCCTCGTCGACAGGTATACGTGATGGGCAACTTTGGCGACTCCATGGTGCCGCTCCACGGGTATCACGAACTGATCGACCTGCGGACGGACAACAAGTACTGGAGCCGCCTCGACAACAACATGACACGGGCGCAGGGGATCTACTGTGGCCCGGGCGTGTGGTACGACGCCTTCGAGATCGGCGACGAAACGTACGGGACCAAGCGAATTCACATCCGTCTGGCACACACGGACTTTCAGGCGTTGGGCGAGAGGAACTACCGAGGCGAAAAGGATCCTCGCAATCTGCGACTGGTGATCGGCGGCCCGGACGTGGTGTTGGACGTCCGTGGCGCAGAGCACGTGCGGTTCGAGGATCTGGTTCTGCGTGGCACCCGCAACGCGACAATGCGGATCGACAAGTCCAAGGACATCGCGTTGGATCATCTCACGCTTTACGGCGGCGTGCCGGCACTGAAGCTTTCAAGCAGCGGCGATGTTCGGATCACCCATACGGCATTCCGCGGTCTCTCGGCCCCGTGGTCATTCCGGACCAGCGAGAAGTATCGAGGGGCCTCGGCGTACTTGTTCTACGCCGAAGACGACGAACCCCGTAACGAAAACGTGGAGATCAGTTTCTGCGAGTTCACAGACTGTCACGACGGACCGTACGTGCATGGCATTCAGGATCTGGACTTCCATCACAACTATGTGGATAACTTCAACGACGATGGAATCGAGGTGGGCCCGAAGAGGCGCTCCGGTCGATTGCTGATCCACCACAACTTGCTGTCGCGGGCTCTGCAAATGTTCACGCTGCATGGAGCGCGGGTGCCCGGCGAGATCGTCTCGCACGAACCCGGCAGCGGCACGTACATCTACCGGAATGTGATCGACCTACGGCAGCCAATCAACCGCAGCCATCCCAAGAGCCCGGAAGACACCGATGTGTACGCGCCGTCGCGTCTGGCATCGGACCACGGCAGCCCGATCTGGCCGGTAATCCACGCGTATCACAACACAGTTCTGGCATCGGGTCGCGCTTACCGCGGTTACTATGCACGGGGGCTTGGTGGGCATCTTCGAGGCACGCGAAGGGTCGTGCTGAACAATGTCTTTTCTCAGGTCACCGAGGAACCCGGCCTCTTCCCGGAATCGGCCGAGAACGATCTGCTCGTTGACGGCAACCTGCACTGGAGCATGCAGAGACCTCCGAAACATGAGAGCGACCCGCTCGCCGAAGCTCGCCGCAAAGGGAAGTGGTTCGAGGCAAGCAAGCAGAAGTACCCGCCCGGCTGGACAGCCCATGACGTGTTTGCTGCCCCGCGATTCGAGCGGTTCGGCGATTCCGGCCGCTCTGGGGAAGATCTGCGTCTGCAGGAAGGCAGCGCGGCTGTTGACGCCGGAGTGGCGTTGCCTGGAGGCTATCCTGACCCGGATTGCGAACAGGACGCTGGTAACCCGGACATCGGTGCGTTCCCGCTTGGATGTGAGGTGCTGCGGGTGGGGGTCGACGGACGTGTGAGCGCTACCGCCGCAGAGCCGGGCGCATAGAGTTTGCATGAGGAAGTGATTGGTCTGGGAGTTTGCCGGTGAGGTTGGCGGCTCAGGTCCCGTCCGGCAGCCGGGACCTACTGGGTTGCGGCTTCGCCGCGGAGGGAGACATGAGTATGGAATGGTCACTGCGGTTGGCGTTTGCCCTGCTCGCGGTTAGTGGGTTGTTCGCGGAAGTTTTCGGTGCTGCGGGGCCGGTTCGCCCGGAGCGACAGGCGGACAGGATCCTTGACTCGTTTGAATCGGAGACGCCGCTTTACGGGACGTGGACTCGTGGCAAAGCAACGTCCAAGCTGACGGCGCGGACTGGATATGCGAAAGAGGGTACGCGCAGCCTGCTTGTCGAGTTGGAGCCCTCGGCCGACAAGAAGGGCCGCCATTCGCTCAACATGGTCTGGCGGTTCGATCCGCCGGCGGACTGGTCGGCTCATGACGGACTGATGATGTGGTATCAGTCGCAAACGGCAAAGTCACCCGGCTTCACGGTCAACGTGATCGAGGAAGGCGGCGCCAATTATTGGTTACATGTCCGCCCAAAACCGCGAATGGCCGGGAAGTGGCAGGCGATCAAACTGCGACATGATGCGTGGCAATGGAGTTGGGAGGGACCGGAGGACAAAGACAAGAAGCTCGATCTGAGCAAAATAACGCAGCTTCGCGTTGAAATCCGCGCAGCAGCAGAAGAGCGAGTAGTCTTTTCTCTGGATGGGCTTGGACTGTACAACGAACCGCCGCCATACGCTGGACCGGTGCTCGGCCTTTCCTGCACGAAGGACGGCTTTCTGAGGCCGCCGGGCAAGGACTATACCCTGGTCGTACAAGTGAGCCGACTGGCTGCGGGGAAGGAAACGACCGTCGAGTTGCACGGCGTCGATTACTGGGGCGAAACGAAGCTGAGGAAGACGCTCACGTTCCGCGGCGAGGAAGGTGTCGACAAACTGCCCAATCGCTACATCAATTTCGCGAACGACGGTCCCAACTACATCGACGTGCGCGGCACATTGCATATGGACGGCGAATTGCTTTACCGGGCGGAACGGGCGTTCGCCTGCATCGCGCCGCAGCAAGAGGAAGACAAGAAAGCGAATCCGAACTCCATCTTCGGCATTTGGGTCGGCGGTGGTCCGTGGGGCATCGGTGCGAAGTGGACGCGGACCTACTGCCGCGGCGGGGACGTGAAGCTGGTCGATGGCAAGTACCAGTTCCGCGACAATCCGCCCGGCGAGTATGGGCCAAAGGCCGACCCGCGTCTGAGTTACACGTTCTATTTCTCCATGATGCCCAAATGGCTATCCAGCAAACCCGACCGCGCCGACTGGCAGAAATGGAGTCCGAAGAATTGGGACGACTACGACAAATTTCTTCAATGGGTCATCACCGGCGCGAAGGCCGGCGGTTTCACCCATTACGAGGTCTGGAACGAGCCCGTGCCCTATGCCTACTGGATGGGTCCGATGGAAAGCGTCGTTAAACTGCACGAAGTGACGTACAAGGCCATCAAGAAAGTGCAGCCTGATGCAGTCGTACTCGGACCATGTCCTTACAGCTTTGTCTGGGACTATATCGAAGAGTATTTCCGGCTGGGCGGGGCAAAGTGGATCGACGACGTCGTTATCCACGCCTACAGCGGTAACCCGGACATCGACTTTGCCGCGAATCTGCGGAAGCTGAAAGCCGTGATGGCGAAGTACGGCATCGGCGACCGGGACGTCTACATCACCGAGATGGGATACAGCACTCCCGGCGTGACCGAGCGCGAGCAGGCACAGTTCATGGTGCGCGCGTACATGTACGCCTGGTCCGAAGGGGTTCGCCTGCTGACTTGGCACATGCTGTGGGACTACAGCGGTGCTGGCGATCCCGGTCATGCCATCCTACGGCACGATCATACCCCGCGCCCGGCATATGCAGCCTATGCGACGATGACCAGGGTCTTGGAGAGGGCGAAGCATCTGGGATCGGTCGATGGTCTTTCCAGAACACAGCGAGGCTTCCGTTTCGAGAAACGCGGAAGGACGATCCGGGTGCTCTGGGACACCGAGGGAGAAAGCCGCCTCACCCTTTCGCCAGTCACATCCATAGAAGTAGTCAACCTAATGGGAGGGATCTCCAGCCTGCAGCCAGCGAATGGCAAGCTGGCCCTTAGTATCACCAGAGATCCCATCTACGTCGTGACGGAGGAGTAGGCCAGCGAATGATTGTGGTGCACTCCCACTCTGGTACAAAAGTCTTCCCCAAATTCGACTTGGTCGACGACTTCCGCCGACGAAGTTGGCATCTCATCATCAACGAACGGCCGACAGACGGCACGAGAATCCCCTCTTAAGGGCCTGTTCCTAAGCCGATTCGTTGATTTGCGGTATTCGCGTGCTAAGATAGACAGAATAGATAAACTGGCGTAAATCTATTCCGATCGCACTGGCCTTGATCATAACCTTGCGAAATGCTGGCGGTGGTAGCACGTGGGGCACGTTTCTAACGTGCCGTCCCTCACCAACTTGCGCACATTGGCACGTTGGAAACGTGCCCCACCTTGACGACGCTACGATCAAGGCCATCGCACTCGCGAACACCTGTAATCTCCCCACCTAAATTGGGATGACGGTATGCTGACTCGGAATCTCCCCATCTTGAAAGAGATGTTCCAGGACAGGCGGTATCGAGAGTTCATATTCGAGCTTGATGAACTGCTTCGAACTGACCCGAACTACGATGCGAGGAAGCTGACTCGGATTCTAGAGGGTACGGCGAGGGGGGAGAAGATCGTGCGATTCGGGGATCGCTGGGTTATCAGCTCCTTCGTGCCGCCGGTGCCTTCAAGAGCTTTCATGACCTTCATCAAGGGAGGTGTTGACAAGGACAGTCTCTATACCGACTTGGCCCACGCTCGTCGATCGGCCCCTCTCTCAGTGCACGTGTGTATCACGTCGCGATGTCCGTTCCGATGCGAGCATTGCGGGGCGACGTATTCACCAGGGCGCGCCGAGTTGACCAAAGACGAGTGGATCCAGGTCATCCATGACCTGCAGGACTTTGGCGTTGCTTGCATTGTGTTTTCGGGAGGCGAACCGCTGGTGCGTGATGACATGGAAGAGATCATCAGCGCAGTGGACGACCGCAGCAGTACTCTCCTCTTTACCAACGGTGCGTGCCTTTCCCTGGAGCGAGCGCGGGCGTTGAAAGAAGCCGGCCTGTTCATGCTGGCGGTGAGCATTGATTCCCCGATTCCGGAAGAACAGAATCGACTCCGAGGCAACCCAAACGCCTTCTCCTACGCCACTGAAGCCGTTCGAAACGCGTCCGAGGCGGGACTGTACACGCTTGTTTCTTCCGTGGTGTATAGGAAGAACCTGAATAAGGACAACCTGCACCGGATCTTCGAACTAGCGAAAGAACACGGAGCGCACGAGGTCAGGATCCACCAGCCCATTCCGCGCGGCGAATTGACCGATCCCAAAGACGCGGAACAGATCTTTCTGACTCCGGAAGATAGAACTCGTCTTTACAGAATTCAGATCGCAGCCAACCAGACCAACAACGGCATTCCAAAGGTGAGTTCCTTCCCGTACACCGAGGGGCAGTGCAAATTTGGATGCGGCGCCGGCAATCTGCACAGCTACATCAGCTCGACGGGCGAACTCTGGCCCTGTGACTTTGTCCCTCTGTCTTTCGGAAACGTTGTGACCGAGGACCTCAAGGAAGTTTACGGCCGGATGATGCAAGTGGCCGGCAACCCCAGGCAAAACTGCATCGCAAGGGCCGTCGGCGAGAAGATCAGGGGAAGAGAGCTTCCGATATCCGGCGAGGAGTGTGCAGACCTTTGCACCGCATGCCAGTCGCAGTCTTTCCCGAGGTTCTTCAAGGATCTGCAGGCACCGTAGGCCACCGGTTCAAGCGCGGAAAACGCGAGGCAAGGCCCGCAGGAGTCGGAAGAAGCCAGAGACGCGTCTGGTTAGCCCTTTGGCGTAAAGGGCATGGATAATGCCTTTCACGGATTGGTAGACGCCCTGCCCGTGCGGGTACCACCAGATGTTCTTCTTGACGCGATGCGTCAGATCGTCGACGATGCATTGCGGTTGGGTCATTTCGGCAAAACCGATAGCTCCGTGCGTTCGGCCGAGCCCCGATTCTTTGAAGCCACCCCAAGGGGTCTCGGGTAGTCCGTGGCTGATCAAATGGTCGTTGATCGTGACGACGCCGGCCTGGATTCGCGTCGCCAGTCGACGCGCGGTCTTTCTGTTGCGTGACCAGACTGACGCGGTCAAGCCGAGGGTTGCGTCGTTGGCCAGTTCGACGGCCTGGTCCATGTCGCGGACCTCCATCACGGCGACCACCGGCCCGAAAGTCTCTTCGCGCATTATTTGCATCGAGTGATCGACATTCGTCATTATCATGGCCGGCAGGAAATTGCCGCCTTCCTTGGGGCACATCGACTGGGCGTGGACAGTAGCACCACGGTCCATGGCGTCCTGCACTTGGTGACGCACCTTTTCGATCTGTGATTCCGTGGTCATCGCGCCAAGGTCGACATCGTAATCGGCGTCAAAGCCCACTCGCAGCGCGGAGACCTTCTCACTCAGCAGGTCCATGAACGCGTCAAAGACATCGGTATGCACGTAGATTCGTTCGACCGCGGCACAGGATTGTCCGCAGTTGGACAAGCCCGCCCACACTGCTCCGGCAGCCGCCCGTTTCAGGTCGGCGTCGGGGCAGACGAGCATCGGGTCGTTCCCACCCAGTTCCAGAGAAACGGGCGTCAAAGTCTCGGCCGCTTTAGCCATTAGCTGTTTGCCTACCGCGACCGAGCCCGTGAAGAAGAGCTTGTCGATTCCGTTTTCCAGGAACGCGTCGCCCACGATACGTCCGGGCAAGTTGACATAGGAAAAGACGCCCTCCGGCAGCCCGGCTGCCTGGAAGCACTGCTCCAGCGCCCGTCCAACCATTTGCGTTTGCGTTGCCACTTTCAGTACGACCGCATTGCCCGCAAGCAGCCCCATGACCACCTCGGAAAAGGGGATACCAAATGGGTAGTTCCACGGCGAGATGACGCCGATCACGCCCCATGGCACTTGTCGGACTCGGCTCCGTTTGTTGGCCAGCATCAGGTTCGCGGGGGCCAGCCGGCGCGTTCGCAAGAAGCGTCTTGCTTGTTTTGAATAGTAGTGGGCGGCGATGGCTGCCGGCAGCACCTCGGTGGAAATGGCATCCAATCGAGTCTTGCCGTTGTCGCGACTGACGGTCTCGCTCAACTCGTCGGCATGATCCACCACATAGTCCCGGACTCGCAGCATGGCCCGAGTTCGCTGCTTGACCGGAGTTTCGGCCCAGGCCACTTGGGCGGCGCGTGCCCCAGCGATCCTCTCTTGCAGGTCCTCGATCGTGTCCAGCGTCGAAGTGCCAAGGAGTTCGCCGGTGGCCGGGTTAAAACACTGAGTCTCTTGCGTTTGTTCCATGTCGGTCTGCTCCCGTGCCGCGGCTGATGCCCTTGCTCGCTAATCGAGTATCGGAGATCCTCACGCGGAGGACGACTGTTGGTCGATAAATCGGTAAGCTATTCAAGTTTTGCCGGCTGAGCAAAGGAAAACCTGCAAAAGTCCGGTTATCGATCTGTTGATTGGCTCCCAAGACGACAGTCGTATCGATGACGCCGATCGTTCGACACGGGGTTTGATCACCGCCCGCCTAGGTTAGGGGAGACGAAAGGGGAGCAAGGTGGAATCTGTAATAATTCGTAGGCATGAAGACTACGATGACGTAGCCGGTATGGAACGCATTCTGGCGGAGGGCATGGAACAACTCGGTGCCAGGCCACACGGTAATGTGCTTGCCAAACCGAACATCGTCTTCGCCCACAAACGCTACGGCCGCTATGCATACACGCAGCCCAATTTCATGGAGGCCTTGATTGGGGCTCTGCGCAGCACGGGTACGCCGACCAGCGTGACCATTGGCGAGCGAACCGCTCTGACGGTGCCAACGCGATATGCTTATCATCAGGCTGGCTACTATCCCATGGCGCGCCGAGCCGGCGCCAAGATCACCTGCTTCGACGAAGAGCCCCGCGAGCGGGTGTCCCTGGAGAAGGGATCGGTGCACCGCTCGATGCTCCTTTCGCGGTCCATCGTCAACGCCGATTATCGCGTTTGGGCGCCGAAGCTGAAGAACCACGTATCCAGCAAAATCACCTGTGCTCTGAAATTGAATATCGGCATCTGCGATTCGGACGAACGGCTGGTACATCACGACTATCTGCTGGAAGAGAAGATCGCTGATCTGTGGGAGGTGGGTTGCCCTGATCTGGTCGCCGTGGACGCCATCCTGGGAGGGCAGCGCAACGAATTGGTAGGAATGCTCCAAAATGTTCTTGATGAAGAACAAAACAGCGA
>JACKQG010000197.1_pt1 | contig 89126 bp, 82 predicted proteins | sample 8237621 | NCBI WGS metagenome assembly JACKQG01 (sample SAMN15677084, study PRJNA649215) | marine metagenome | biome: marine; feature: Black Sea; material: saline water; isolation source: suspended particulate matter (SPM) from the Black Sea western gyre | collected 2013-06-09/2013-06-10 | depth...
ATTACAGATGGGCTGTATGACTTCTTTAGGTGTCCGGTTTTTTGTAGGAAGATCACCCCCCAATTCTTCAAGTACTTTTTGAGCGAGTTGTTTTTGGAGAAGATATAGGTCATTGAAATTACCTTCTACTTTTACAGAACTTTTGATAACTCCACTTTAAATATCTGTAAATTGTCCATTAATAATAAGTATACCGTTAAAAACGGTATAATCACCACTTAATAGTGTATTAGCACCAACCATCTTCCCTATTTCAATAGATTTATCCTGTTCTACTAATCCCGAATGTGCAAACTTTTGTTCTTTTAGGACATCTTTTATGGAACTACGAGATACGACTTTGATTTTATCTATTTTGGGGAGGTCGGTTGTAAGGTTATCAGCGATTGCTTCACCTATCCAATTATTCTTTGGATTAGATGTATTATTCTTAAATCCTGTTACTGATATAACATCAGCAAACACACACCAACAATTAAGAAAGAATATAATAATTAGCTTGCGAATCATAGTGGGTTAGTTTTTATATCTTACATTCCATTTGTCAAAATCTTCTTCTGTTTTATGAAAATGAACTTTATAAATCATATAAGTCACCCAAAATCCTACTCGATTTATTGAAACAACTTGATAATAGGTATAATCATAATCTTTCATAATATTTGCAAATTCCTTTTCCATTGCCATTGCTTTACCATGGCTTGTTCTTGTACTATTTGGATAACTTACAATGCAAGTCAAATAAAATATATCATTATTCATTGCTGATCTCTCATAAGATACTATTGTAAAGGGTCTTTTATGAATATCAGATTTTTCACCTTTATAATTTGTAACAGGCATATAACACCCTACAATAAGTATAACACTGATTAGTAATAATATCTTCATTTTAACCTCGCTTAGATACTCTAAACTTACAAATATTTTCTACAAAAAAAAAGAATTGGTGTCAGTCTTTTATTCATTTACCTACCCCATATGTTTAACCCAATAGGGAGTATGATCAAGTTGAAAATTGTGTCAGATGGTGTTCCTCATTTTTAGTTGATATTAACTACCAACCATATCTCCCAATTAGTTTCTATATTATTAGTTTCTATATTTTTGGGGTTATTTAGGTATTACGGCTAATATTGGGTGAAGGATTTATATACAATAGACCCCCTCTTTATATGATGGGTGTTGTCGTCTAAATGGCGGAAGCGTGTGGGAATCGAACCCACCTATGACATCACTGCCACACAACGGCTTTGAAGACCGCGGCGCCCACCAGGGTCGCATTCGCTTCCAATTGGATTATAACAACAAATACTGGAAAACAAATCCAATATATTGTCTTAATTTTTGATAACTATTGTATCTAAATCTAAACGGGATTTTATGTTAGTACCGATTTTATTTGCTTCTACTTTTGAAGAATAATATCCCTCTCTAACAGCAAATAGTGTATTATTACCAGAAGTTATTTTATCAATTCTAGCTCTAAATCCACGGGAATTTAGTTTATCTACAATTCTTTGAGCATTTTCTGATGAACTAAACGCACCAACTTGTAATGAAAATGCCTTATTATTGACAAGTTGTTGTTTTTGTGAATTTGACATTTCAGATTTCGGTTTATCGGAAACTTCCTTTTGAATAATATCAATTATGTTTGATGGTAATTCCATTTTTGGAAATTGTCGCTCAAACACTCTTGAATAGAATCTTGCAGTATCCACATCTCCTGCAATAACTAATGAATTCAGATATAATTTAATAGCCCGTTCAATATGCTCAGATCGAGAATAATACCTCGGCATTTTCTGAAACCAATCAGAAGCTTGAATATACAGTCCGGCAACATAATAATACTCAGCAACTCTCATCACGGAATCATCAGCATATTTACTGTTTGAGTGTCGATTAAAAACTTTTGCAAAAATATCCTTAGCTTTTTCACCATCTTTTTCTAAAAGACCTTTTAGAAACATAACTCCCGGATCATTTGGATACATATCCTCCAACTCAAGAAAGGACTTTTGAGCAATTTCAGTTTTCCCAGCCAACGCGCTTTTGATGTAAAAATCAACATCCTGAGCTAAAGTTAATGACACTAAACTAATTAACAATATAATAGCAGTAGAAAAAATAAATCTCAATTTCATATCGAGAACATCTCCATATCTTTTCCTGTTTCTTCTAACCATTTTAAGTCGTTTGAAGTTTTATAAAACATTCGCAGTAAATTTTGATCTGAAGAAATCGATTGAATAATTTTTTCTAACTCAGCTGAAAGATTTCGTTTATCTTCCCTCTTAACTTTGAATTTAAATCTAATCAATTTGGCAAGTATAGAATTCTCATCTTTTTCACATGCTGATTGTATTAACTCAGTTGCTTCCATTACATCTCCGCGATGGTCGTAAAAATCAGCTAAACTCGCTAAAGCATTGATGTTATTGGGATCTTTTCTGAGAACTTGACGCAATACATCTTCAATCTCGTGGAATCGTTCAAGAGCAAATAGTGCATCCTTCAGTTTAGGAATTACCAACCACGCTTGCTCCGGATTTAATTCTGCTAATCTAGCCCAATGTGGCACACACTTTGATAAAAGAACTTTAGTTTTTCCAATCAAGTCCTGATATAATTCTTTCTCAGTTGCTGTTTGTGTAGATTTTTCATCAATTTCAGAGGCCTGACGATATACTTCTTCACTTTCAGCCGAATATGAGTTACCTAAAAAATAGTAAACAATATGTAGTTTATCATCAATTTTCAGAGCTTCCTCAAATAGATTTCTAGCTTTACTAAAATCTCCATCATTTATCGAACATCTACCCTCCTGAATCTTGTACAAACCAATTTTATGAGAATCAGATGTTTCAGTAACTTTTTGATATTTTACTAAATATTCTCCTGCTTTTTTCCAATCATTGTTTTCTCTATAAAACTTGATTAAATGAGATAATGCCCATTCATTTTTCTTTTCGTTATTAACAATTTTAAGAGATTGGTCAATAGCTGAAGGCAAATCATTCAATTCATAATAATCTAGAGCTAAGTTTTTAAGAAGTTCAAGTTGCTCATAAGCAGATATTTTCTTTCTGAGAGTTAAACTTTTATGAATTTTAAGTGCTTGCTCTGGGTTTCCACCTTCTCGAGTAACTTGACCAAGTTTAATATATGCTTTTACATTATTAGTATCTTTTCGAATAATTGTCTTAAAATTCTGGTATGCTCCCTTTCGGTAGCCAGTAATAAGCATATCCAAACCTTCTGAATATAAATCTTTTATATTTGATTTTCTTCTAGGGCGAAACCATCCGTAAAGAAAATATAATCCGACTATTGAGATAACAACAATTATCCCTACTGTAATGATAGGATTCATCATATTTCTACACTTTCGTTACTATCTCTGATTACAATATCATCTTCTATTGATTGATTCCGCAAGCTATCTAATTCAACCTGTAATCGTCTTGCACTTGACCTGAGAGAAATTACTTCGCGTTTTTGACTGATAAGCTGAATCAAAGCCATTAAAAAACCAATTAGAACTCCGGCTGTGAAAGTAATGATTAAAACAATCCACACATTAAATTCAAATGGAATTTCTGCATTTTTGAAATTTGGTAATTTGATTGTCATTGAATGTCCTTCAATTTGGTTTAATTCATTCAATTTCACCAAAAAGATGACACTTACAATCAAAATTAAAACAAATATCAAATATTTTAACAGTTTCATAATATTATCCTTCTAATCTAATTTTATTCTGTGTCCGAAAAGCGTAACACCTTGTGTGTCATCAATTTTCACTTTTACTATATCTTTAACATTTTCGTCAGTTTTATCAAATACAACCCAAATATTACCATCAGTTCTTCCAGCCCATTGATGTTCAGACTTTTTGCTTTCTTTTTCAACCATCACATCCATAATTTTTCCTACATGATTCTGATTCGCAAGTAACGACATTTTTTTCTGAAGTTCTATCAGTCGTTCTAATCTATTTTGTTTAACAGGTTCCTCAATTTGATCAGTATATTCAGATGCTTTTGTACCTCTCCGAGGAGAGTATTTAAACATAAATGCAGAATCAAATCCAACCTTTTCAACTACTTCAAGAGTTTCTTTAAATTCTTCTTCAGTTTCTCCAGGAAATCCAACAATAATATCTGTAGATAACGCACAGTTTGGTAAATAGGTTCTAATTATTTCGACTAATTTCAAAAATTCTTTTTTAGTGTAAGTTCTGTTCATCCGCTTCAAAATACGGCTAGATCCAGCTTGAAGAGGTAAATGAATATGATTGCAAATATTTTGTTTATCTCTCATAACTTGCAAAAGATTCTCATTTATATCAGCTGGATGCGGAGATGTGTATCTAACGCGCAATACTCCAGGAATATTGGAAACATCTAAGAGTAACTCAGAGAAATTACCTTCAGAAGTGCGATATGAATTTACATTTTGCCCGAGCAAAGTAATTTCTACAAATCCTTGCTCAACAGATTTTTTTGATTCTTTCACTATACTTTCAATTGTGCGACTTCGCTCTCGTCCACGAGTGAATGGAACAATACAAAAAGTACAAAATTTATCACAACCCCGCATGATTGGAATCCAAGCGTTGACACCTTCTTTCCTAGAAGGAAATAAATTATCATAAAATTCAAACTTGGATAGTTTAGTATCTACAATACTGCCATTAGTTTTCGAGCGTTCTTTGATAATTTCAGGAATTCTTCTATAAGAATCAGGCCCTAAAATAATATCCACAAAAGGTTTAGATTCGAGTAATTCGTTTTTCATACTCTGAGCCATACATCCTAACACGCCAAATAGTAAACCAGGATTTTTCCTTTTCAAAGATTTGAGATTGTTTAATCGATTAAATACAGTTTCTTCTGCTTTTTCTCTTACAGAGCAAGTATTTAGAAATATCGCATCTGCGTTTTCTATATTGGATGTCTTTTTAAATCCAGATTCTTCTAAAATGCCTGAGATTAATTCTGTATCATAAACATTCATTTGGCATCCAAAGGTTTCTATATAGAAATGTTGTATTTTCATTACTTTATTTCAGATAGTAAATAGAGAAAGAAGTTGATGTTCCATAAGCAATTAATTAACTTCTTTAGGTTCAAAATAAAATTGTCCTGGATCTACATTTTTCTTTTTATACTTGATTTCATAGTGAAGATGAGGGGCTGTTGATCTTCCAGTATTACCAATTGTGCCAATGTTTTGACCGCGAATTACTTTCTCACCTAGTTTTACTTTTCGTTTAGCTAAATGTGCGTAGATTGTAGAATATCCATAACCGTGGTCAATTTCAATATAATTTCCATAAGTCCCATAGTATTTAGAACTCTTTACAACACCATCAGCAGTTACGCTAATTGGTGTTCCTGTTCTTGCTGAAAAATCATGTCCATCGTGAAATTTATATTTTCTGGTAAAAGGATCTCGTCTGTATCCATAGTTTGAGGTGAATTTGCATTTTGCTAATTCTACTGGATATATTGCAGGATATGAGCGATATCGTTGGACATCACTCGTTGCTTGATCAATAATTTCAGAATAACTCAATGATTCCAAATTAAATAATCGTCTTAAAAAGTCAATCCGCTTATCAATTTCTAACAAGTTAACATCATCAACAGGAAGTAGATATTCCAAAATACTTGATTCATCTTTTGGTTCATTTCCTCCAATACCTACTTCACGAATATCATCATGAATTTGTGGTAGTTTTACAAGATTTCTTAGTGTTCTGTCCTGTTCTTTGATGACTTCTAATTGTTCAATCAACTGCTCAACTTTCTTCTCATTATCTTTAATTCTATCGACAAGAATAGAGTTATCCTCTCTAATCCTATCTAGTTTTTTTGCATAGGCCCATTCTGCAAAAGAATCTGAGAACAAAAACAATGAGCCAGTTACCCCTAAAATGATTACAGAAAGTAGGATTATGATATGAGTTGGAGAAATGCTGAACTGTTTTAGACCAAACTGTCCATCACGGATAACAATTAATTTAAATCCATCTTTAAACATTGTTGCAGTAGTTACGAGATAACTCTAAACGATATTTCATGGGCTAAAGTTAAAAATATTAGTTTATTATTACCAACATGGAAATGAAAAGATTTTGACTTACTCTTCAAACATATCTGTCCACAACAAAAGCTTTCGTCAAGTCTAATTTAGCTTGTGCAAGCTTACCTTTTTCAAAAATTCTATTGTAAATTGTAGGATACCCTACCTAGCTTCTCGATCGCGATTTCAAATCTCTCTTACACTTTCTAAAGTAACCCAACCTTTTTTACCATCAATAAGTTCGATTTCTATCCAATCTTCTGTAGAATTTTTCAATGAGACTTTTAATCCTTCGTGAACCATAAATAAATGAGTTGAATGTAATTTTGGTGCAGAATATGCATCTACTGTTTTTGTCATAATAATTCCCTCACGAACAGAATAATTATCCCAAACTGCATTGGCTCCAATAAGGATTACAAAAATCAACACAACTCCTGATAAGCTAACTATTTTTTCCAAAAACTTTAATTGAAATATCTTAGTAAGTGCGATAAATGATGAAAATGCCAAAAACAAAAATGAAAAAAGAAGAATCCAACCATTAGATGTTAACGATTGCTTCAAAACTTTGTAGGTTTTTAAGTAGAATGGTGGACTTGGAATTTCCATTCTATCCTTTACTTTTACATTTACCAATTTCAGATTGTATTCTGCATTTCCATCTCCCGGAGATAGTTTTATACATTTTTCAAAAGCCCAAACCGCTCCGGAAATACTTCCATTTCTGTAGTATGCATTCCCAAGATTATAATAAAGTTCTGGTGATTCAATTTTTGATTTCAAAATTAACTCATAGTTTTGAATAGCAAGCTCAAATTGTCCATTTTCGTAAGCTTGTTTACCATCTGAGTAACTTTTATCAATTTCTGAGATAGTAAATGCAAATCCAAAAAAAACTATTCCAATTAAGAAATTCAACTTTTTATGACCAATCATTATCAACCTCCTTGAGTAATGCGTGAATGTTTTTCAAATCATTCTTTGCATTTTCTTGAGAAATTGGTGAATAACGAACCGCATCTCCTCTTTCCAAGATTTCCTTTATGGATTGCAGAGTTTGCACTTGAATATTCCATTTATCGAAGATTGAAATCATTTCTGCGGATGAGCGTTCAGATTTTTTGTGTAATTTATAATTCAAATAAATATTTAATGCACGATGAATCTGAGAATACATTTTCTCAGGTGATTCTTCAATTTTAGACAAATATGTTAACGACTTTTTAATAGCTCTTTTTGCTTTTCGAGAATGTTCAGTTTTAGATAATCTCTCCTGACTTAAATTGACCATTCCTGGTAACATTAATAACAAAACTGACAAAGTCAAAAGAAATACTATTTTTTTTGAAACCAAAGGAATATTTCGTTTCTGCCATTGCGGATTATCCAGATTCGCAAAACGGATATCTTCTCCCATTAGTTCGACTTCTTCTTTTGTTAATCCGATATTCGAAGAAGTAGGTGAGTTACTCGGTAATACTTTTAGTGAAATCGGTTTTGATGATTTCGTTCGCCATCTATTAGTTTGCAAATCGAAATAAGTTAATTTGATTGCTGGAATGACAATTCTTCCGTGATTTCTAGGAATCAGCACATATTCAATCATTTTTTGCCCACCAACACGGTCACTCTTATCATTTTTGATGATTTTGACTTTCGGTTCAAATACTTCCAAATCAGATGAAAAATCTATATCTTCAATGTTAACAGATTGTAGATTGCCTTTCCCAAAAATTGTGATTGATAATGTTACAGCTTCATTTTGGTTAACATCAGTTTTACTTACTTTGGTTCTTAGATTCCACTCACCCACGGATGCAGAAACACTACCTTGTGAGCTTGGAAGCGGTTTAACATCCAAATTTAAAGAATTAGATGCAACGGTTACAGTTTTTGAATTACCAAAAAAGCCATCTGAAAAGAATGGGTCAGAGAAAATTCCTCGTCTGCTTGATTTCACCTTAACACCAATTGAAGCCATTAATGGTTCAATTTCCAACTCACCGGATTGTGTTGGAAATAACGCCATTTTCTTTACAGTTGCGGCATACGATTTTTCATCATTTTTAAATACTTCACTAAGTTGCAGACTTTTTGGAGAATATAAATCTGTTGCCCAAAATCCCTTGAATCTTGGAATTTCTTTGATGTCAAATCCGGTTAAATCAACTCGAGTATAAAGCGTATAAATAAGAGTAACTTGTTCGCCGCGATATGGATTGTTATTATCAAGTTCTCCTTCAACAAAATATTCTAATTTTGGCTTATTGCTATTTTTCGATTGAATCTGTTTCCCGCGTTCATAAACGGTTATTGTTTTTGCGTTTGATAAATAAGTTTTCCCATCTACTTTTACATTCAATTGTGGAATGATAAGTTTCCCTTTTTTCTTTGGGAGTATAGTCCACGAGAGCGAAAAAACTGACGACACTTTACCATTTTTGTTCTCCTTATATGACAACTTATTCGGACCAGAAATTACAGAAAAATCTTTAATTTTCGAAATATCAACAGATGGAGTTCCGCTGGCATTTTCAACAGATACAGTCAATGTTATTGAATCTCCATCATAGATTTTCTGTTTGTCCACGCTAACATTAACTTGAGGTTGGGCTAAACCAAAAGCAAACAGAAGTAAGAAAATCAATCTTTTCAATTGACAATTGATATTTGATAATTTACAATTCGAAATCACCAGTCTTTCTCCATAATTATTTTACCTTTAGCTTTATATTTTTTCTTCATCATATTTTCTTCTGATGCTTTTAAGGCATTCAGAATTGCTTCGGCTTCTTCTTTGCCCCGTTTTTCCTCTTCAGTCATTTCTTGAGGTTGTGGTTGATTTTGCTTTTCTGATTCATCCTGTTCATCTGATTGTTTCTGTTGTTGCTTTTCCTTTTGTTCCGCTTCTCCAGTTTCATCTTTTTGCTGTTCCTGATGTTGAGATTGTTCTTCGTCAGATTCAGATTGCTTATTCTCTTGTTCTTGTTGTTCTTGCTGATTCTTTTCAGACTCTTCTTGTTTCTGTTCGTCTTCCTTGTTTTCGTCTCCTTGCTGATTCTGTTCTTGTTGTTGAAGCATCAATTTACTAAATTCGTAGTTGTGCTTAATATCCTCATCACTAGGATTAAGCTCTAAAGCTCGTTTATAAAAATCAACGCTTTCTTGAATGTTTCCCTGTTCAAATAGTGCATTTCCCATATTGTACAATGTATGCGATTTTGTGATTCGATTATCATCCGTCATCGCTTTTTCGTAATCCATTACTGCTGAATCCAAACTCCCTTGAAGATAATGCAAATTCCCAAGATTGTAATTCAATGCCGAATTTTCTGGATATTTTTCAATGAGTTGATGATATTCTTCAATTGCTTTTTCTAACTCGGGACTAGGTACAGATTTAGGTTGCGGCGATTGAGGAGGAATTCCCATTTGAGTAAAAAGAAAACTTACTGATAATACAAAAATACAGATGAATTTTGTGTAATGTGTAATTCTTAATTGACTTCGTCGGTCTTCGCTAAGCTTTGGGTCGTATTTTTTCATTGACTTTTCTCACTCATAAATCTACCTTCCCAAATCTGTTCTTTTTTGCTTCGGGTTGGGATAAGAAATTCGACAATTAAACTAATAAACGCCAATATCAAAAATATTTGGTATCTATCTTCATATTGTGAAAAAATATGCGATTTGAGTTCTCGCTTTTCCATTCCTATTATCTCGTTAACAAGTGGTCCAATTGCATTGGCTTGATTTTCAACTCGAATGTAAGTTCCGCCAGTTATAAAAGCAATTTCATTTAGAATAGCATCATTTAGAGTTGTAGTAACCACATTTCCACTTCTATCTTTTTTAAATTCAATTCTATTTCCTTTATCATCCAAAATCGGTATTGGTCCACCAGATGGTGTTCCTACTCCTACTGAATGAATTACAATATTTTTTTTCTTTGCTTCTTTTGCCAATTCAATTGCTCTACCTTCGTGGTCTTCTCCATCTGTAATCAAAATAATTACTTTGAATTTTTCCTCTTCAGATTCAATGTTTTTCAACGCCAATTCAATTGCGGAGGATACATCAGTTCCCTGAGCTGAAACGATGTCTGTATCAATCATATTCAAAAATAATCTAGCTGCAGAATAATCAGATGTCAATGGGCAATGAAGATGCGAAGTCCCTGCAAAAACAATTATACCAACTCTATCACCTTGAAGATTATTGATAAGTCTAGACAACTCTAATTTTGCTTTTTCAATTCTTGATGGTTTAATGTCAGTTGCATTCATACTATTGGAAGTGTCTAATGCAATAATTACATCCACACCTTTGCGTTTTAATTCTGTGAGTTTAGTGCCAACTTGCGGTCCAACAGCCGATAATATAAGAAAAATTACAGCTAGAATTGTTAACCAATATTTCAAATTAATTCTACCAAAAACTGCACGATTAAAAAGAAAGTTTACAATTTTTTTATTTCCAATTGATTGAATCTGTTTATTTGTTCGTTTACCTTGAAAATAATTCCAAATAAGAAAAATGCCAAATGGTATTAGTATCCAAAACATTTCAGGATGAGTAAATCGAACCATTATAATGACTTCCTGAAAAGTCCGCGTGAAATAAATACAAATCCTACAGCAAGAAATAATGCGGGAATTGTTAACCAATTATATAGGTCGGTGTAATTCTGATATTCTTTGATTTCGATTTCAGTGCGCTCTAATTGATTGATTTCTTTGTAAATGTTTTGAAGTGACTTATTATCCGTAGCTCTAAAAAACTTTCCACCTGTAATTTCTGCAATTTCGCTTAAAGTTTCTTCATCTACTTCAACTTTGACATTTTGAAGAACAGTTTTACCCCACATATTTGTAACCGGATAAGGTGCTACTCCCTTAGTCCCTGCACCAACTGTATAAATTTTCACATCTAATTTTGCTGCCAAATCTGCAGCCGTCAATGGGTCAAGTTCACCTCGATTATTACTTCCGTCAGATAACAAAATCATTACTTTGGATTTAGATTCACTATCTCGTAATCGATTTATACCATTAGCAATTGCCATTCCGATTGCAGTTCCATCGTGTTCTTTATTGGCAATTTGAATTTGGTCTGCAAAATCTATTAGCACATCTGTGTCTGTTGTTAGCGGGCACTGAATAAATGAAATTCCTGCAAAAACTATAATCCCTAATCTATCACCCTCCCTGTCTTTGATAAATGATTTTGCTACTTCCTTTGCAGCCCCTAAACGGTCTGGCTTGAAATCTTGTGCCAACATTGATGATGATTGGTCAATCACCAATAGTATGTCAATAATATCAGTTTTGGTTTCGCGGATTGTATCAGATAATCGAGGACGAGCCAGTGCGAAAATAATTAAAATTAAAATCAGGAATTTAATTCCCAACAATATATTAATTTTAATTTTTCCAGCACGAAGCATTTCTCTTGGAATCAGTTCTATTGAAGAATAACGGACAGTCGCTTCTTCTTGGTTACCTTTCTTTAGATACCAAACAACAAAAACCGGAATTGTTAATAGTAATAATAAAAAATATGGATTAGCAAATTCAATCATAAAATACCAACGAGTAAACGCTTTAGATATATGACATTTGATTTAAAAAGTTTCGGAATATTTTATCGAGTTTTATCTGAAAAACCGCAAAAAATACCAAGCAACTGCAATCCCCAAAATGCTGACAACACTAATGTCAATACTAAACCCCGTGGTGATAGTGAACAATTGAAGATTTAAAGTAAACGGGTCCCACCCAAGAGGTTTACTTGTAAGGAAAAAATCTCTCACTACACCTTCAGGGATAAGCTGTCCAGCCATTTGAGAAAATACTGTTCCCAAAATTGCACCAACCAAAATTACCAAAAAAATAAAAAATAATGAGCGTTTGGGTACGGGAATTGACATTATGATGCTCCTATCATTGATTCAAAAATAGCAATACCATCCTTTGAATTTAGAATATTTTCAGAAGCTCGTTCAGGATGAGGCATCATTCCGAGAACATTTCGTTTTTCATTTATAATACCAGCTATATCTAAAACCGACCCGTTCGGATTGCCACCGTTTATTGCCGCATAAGTAAATGCAATTTGGTCATTATCTTGCAGTTTTTTGAGAGTATTCTCATCTGCGAAATAATTCCCCTGTTTATGAGCAATCGGCATTGTCAAATGTTGACCATTATCTAAATTTCTTGTGAAAATAGAATTAGTGGTTTCAGTTTGTAATGTAACATTTTGACTCAAAAACTTAATTTTTTTATTAGTCATCAAAGTGCCTGGAAGCAACCCAGATTCTACCAAAATTTGAAATCCATTGCAAATACCTATTACAGGTTTGCCATCGTTTGCTTCTTTAATCACCGATTCCATTATCGGAGAAAATCTTGCAATTGCACCGGCACGAAGATAATCTCCATAAGAAAATCCACCCGGAATTATAATTGCATCGTAGTTTGATAAATCGTGTTCCTTGTGCCAAACAAAATCCACACTTGAATTCAAAATATTTCTAATTACAAAGTATGCATCGTGATCGCAATTTGATCCTGGAAATACTAAAACTGCAAATCTCATTATGACTCCACAATTTCAAATTTGAATGTTTCTGTATTGTGATTCGCCAAGAGTTTTTCACACGCTATTTGAGTGAGTTCTTCAGCTTTCTCTTTTGATACTCCGTTGAATGTCATTTCAATATATTTCCCAAAACGAACATCATTAACTTCTGATAGTCCGATATTATTCAACGCTTTACGAGATATATTTCCTTCCGGGTCTAGGATACCTTCTTTATACGAAATGTAGATTTTTGCTTTCATTAGTTACTCTCTGTTTCTTCTAAATTATTAACTGGTTTTATTAAAGCTCTTAAAATTCCTGAAACTATATAAAAAGTTAAGAATCCCATTAAAATTCGAGATTCCCATTGATAAAATACACTAACTCCAAAACTGATAAGGAATAACAATACTCCGATTAACCGTATATTATTTGTTCGACCTGATTTTACATTCAAAAGAGGAAATTTAGCATATTTTACACTACTCACCATCAAAAATGAAATCGTGAATATTATAGGAAGTAATAGTTTTGGTTGAGTGTATTCAGGATTTATAGATTTTATATTTTCTGTAAATAATACTAAAGCTGAAATTGCAAGAGCACTCATCGGGGTAGGAAGTCCTGTGAAAAACGATGTTGGATTTCCCATTTGCGATACATTGAATTTTGCCAATCTGATAGCTCCCATAATGAGCGGAGCACTTGCAATCAGTTCACCTGTAATTCCCGGAAAATCCTTTGTGTAAAGTGCATAAATCAAAACCGACGGAGCTAAGCAAAATGACACCATATCAGCCAGCGAATCAATTTCTGTCCCGAAAGATGACGACAATCCAAACAACCGAGCAAGTTTCCCATCGAATGAATCAAATACAGCGGCGACTAAAATTAGATAGCACGCAATTATATAATCTCCCGCTAAAGCATTTAGTACCGCTAAAAATCCCAAAAACAAATTAATGAGTGTAAATAAACTGGGAATATGACTGCGAATCTTCATCTAAAATTCTCCTATTATTGTTTCTCCGCCTATAACTTTCTGCCCCAAAGTTACGCCTATTTTGAAATTCAATGGCACAAGAATATCCACTCGCGAACCAAATCTTATAAATCCAAGATTATCTCCACGCTCAACTTCCATTTTTGGTTTCATATAATTGATAATTCTTCGAGCGATTAGTCCGGCAATCTGTTTAATTTTATATTTTTTACCTTTACCAGAATCAAACAAGATTTCTGTCTGTTCATTATCCAATGATGCTTTGTGATTGAACGCCGCTAAATATTTCCCTTTATTATATTTTGAATAAATCACCGTTGCAGATAGCGGAACCCTCTGACGGTGAACATTGAATACTGATAGGAAAATGGAAATCTGTTGAGCTTTCCCAAAATCCGTATCTTCAATTTCTTTTATCTGAACAATTTTACCATCCGCCGGAGAAACAAATTGATTATTATTTCCAGTAGAAATTCTAACTGGGTCACGGAAAAAGTAGAAACAAAATGTAGCGAATAGAATCAATCCTATATTTACCAATTTCAGCGTTGGAATTTGAAAAAAGTAAAGTAACAAAATCCCTGCGACTAAAAGTAGCACAACTGGAACCAATATTATTTTTCCTTCAGGGGCAATCATAATTGATAACCTGATTTTTCTAAGTTGGACACAATTCGAGATTGAACATCACCGGTTGCTGGTTCAAATGTTCTACCAGTCAGCTGATTGAAAAGTTCAATGTATCTTTCAGTCATGGTGATACGAATTTCATCAGTCAATTCAGGCGGAATACCATCTCCGGAAAATCCTCGTTCAATCAACCATTGTCGGATATTTTCTTTATCTAACATATTTTGTTCTTCTCCTGAATTGAATCTTTCATCATATCCATCAGCAATCCAATACCGACTAGAATCCGGTGTATGGATTTCATCAATAACAATCAATTTATCGCCAACTAATCCGAATTCATATTTTGTATCAACGAGAATCAATCCTTGTTCTTTTGCCCATTTCTGACCGATTTCAAAAAGTTGCAACGCATATTTTTCAGCTTGAGCATATACTTTTTCATCTACTAATCCATCTACAATTTTCTCTCGCGATATTGGTTCATCGTGTAAACCATATTCTGCTTTTGTGGATGGAGTTAAAATTGGTTCATCAAATTTCTGATTTTTCTTCATTCCACTTGGAATCATAAATCCATATTGACCATTTATTCCAGATGAATATTCACGCCATAAACTACCTGTAATGTAACCTCGAACAATCACTTCCACAGGTAGTGGTTTCGCTTTATGTGCTACTAGTACTTGTGGGTCAGGATAAGATTTGATATGATTGGGAACGACATCCTTAGTTTTGTCAAACCAAAATCCTGCGATTTGAGTTAATATTTGACCTTTAAAGGGAATTGTACCTAGAATGTGGTCAAACGCTGAAATTCTATCTGTAGTTACCATTACAATTTCATCATCCAAATGGAAATTCTCTCGTACTTTTCCGCTATATTGTTCACCAAAAGTATCTAACTTAAATTCGTTTAGAGTTAATGGTAATTGTTGTTTAATTGTGTTCAATTAATAAGCTCCAATCTATTAAATATTTTGTTGATATTTTTCATTACTTTATTGAGGTCAAAGAGGGAATCAATTTCGTCTTTGGAAATTAGATTCATCACATCATCATCTTTGAAAAGCAATTTTTTAAAATCTTTACCGTGCTCCCAAACCTGCATTGCGTTTCGCTGAACAAGTGCATAAGCTTCTTCTCGAGTGATTCCCTTTTTAACTAACGCTAACAAAACTTCTTGGCTAAAAATCAATCCACCTGTTTTGTTGAGATTTTTCATCATATTATCAGGATAAACCAATAAATTCTCGAGTAATGGAATCATTTTATTCAGCATATAATCCATTGCAATTGTTGAATCTGGAATGATAATTCGTTCAACTGATGAATGTGAAATATCTCGTTCGTGCCAAAGCGCTACATTCTCCATTGAGATATGTGCATTTCCCCGAAGCAGGCGAGCAAGCCCTGTCATTCGCTCTGTGATTATCGGATTTCGTTTATGTGGCATAGCAGATGAACCTTTTTGTCCTTTTGAGAAATATTCTTCTGCTTCAAGAACTTCAGTTCGTTGCAAATGCCGTATTTCAACTGCGATTTTCTCCAAAGTTGCACCGATTAAAGCTAAAGTTGTCAAATATTGTGCGTGATGGTCTCGTTGAACAACTTGACTGGAAACCGTTGCAGCTTTTAATCCTAATCGTTTACAAGTTTCTTCTTCAACTTCAGGGTCGAGATGTTGATATGTGCCAACCGCACCGGATATTTTTCCTGTAGAAATTGAATCAATAGCTGACTCCCACCGCTCAATATGACGCCCGATTTCTTCGCTCCATAACGCAATCTTCAGTCCGAATGTTATCGGTTCTGCGTGAACTCCGTGAGAGCGACCAATCTGAAAAGTTTCCCTAAATTCAACTGCTCGTTTTCGTAATACATCTTTGAATATCTGCAATTTTTTGAGAATGATTTCACCGGCTTGCTTGCATTGAAGTGCTAACGATGTGTCCAGTAAATCTGATGAGGTCATTCCCATATGGATAAATCGGGATTCGGGACCGATATTTTCTGCAAGATTGGTTAAAAATGCAATTACATCGTGGTGAGTCGTTTCCTCAATTTCGAGTATTCGCTCAACTGAAAAATCTGCTTTTTCTTTGATAACAGCCAATGCTTCCCTCGGAACGATACCATTATCTGTTAATACTTCGGTTACTGCAATTTCTACATCTTTCCAAACTTCAAACCTATTTTGGTCTGACCAAATCCTACCCATTTCTGGGGTTGTGTATCTCTCTATCATAAATTAATCCCTTTCCCGAAGTTCTAATTTAACTTCAAGAAGTTCAATTTCTCTCCATATTTTTAGTTCAATAAAGTCACCTGATTTTTTGAAACTTTCACCGATAATCCGCATAATATCTTGTCCACGATTTACTTTTTTATTATCTACTTTCAGGATAACATCACCAACAAGCAAACCAGCGTCTTCACCTGCAGAATTTTGTTCAATTTCAGTGATTATCACTCCGTCCGTTGTTGGCAGATTTAGATATTTTTGCAGATAGACATCGATTGATTGCAGATGAACGCCTGTATTAAAACTTCTTTCAACACGCCCAAATTTCTTTAAATCTCGCATTACATTTTCTACACGGTAAATTGGAATTGCAAAGCCAATTCCGATTGAACCTGTTGTATATCCCGATCCTGTCATGATAAAAGTGTTCACTCCTATAACTTCTCCAAGTGCATTAATCAAAGGTCCACCACTATTTCCTTGATTGATTGATGCGTCAGTCTGAATCATATCTTGATAAATGTGCCCAGATTCCTTTTCGCCAAAATCCATATGCAAACCACTGATAATCCCAGCAGTCGCAGTTGGCAGTTTAGCAATATCGAACAATCCCATCGGATTGCCCAATGCAATAACCCATTCACCAACGATGATATCTTCTGAACTCCCGAACTCAACAAACTGGAAATCATCACCGTCAATTTTTAGAAGTGCTAAATCTGTAGGAGGGTCTGACCCGATAACTTCAGCATTATATCTTTTTCCACCAGGAAGTGTTACAATAATTTCGAGTGCATCTTCAACTACATGAGAATTAGTTATCACATAACCATCAGAACTTACGATAAAACCTGAACCCAAGCTCTCGACTTTGTATGTCCGCATTCGAGGAAAATATCCGCCCCAAAACGGGTCAAGAAATAAATTGCTTTGCCCGCGTTTGAGCTGTGTTACATTGATACCCACAACTGTCGGTGAGCATTTTTCAATTGCTTGAGTAATGGCAGTCTGACGAGAATTGTTTATGTTATAGTCAGTTGATATTGGTTTTTCTACAAAATATATTACTAGCATAACTACTGCTATAATCATTGCTATTGTTGAAACAATTTTGCGCATTAATAAATAATCCTTTCTAAAAATAATCCATTCGCTGGAGATCGAAACACAGATAATGTTGAATGGAGTCCGTGTATAAATTGTTCAAAATCCTCAATTGTCATTCTTCCTCGTGCAACTTCCACCATAGTTCCTACGAGAAATCGCACCATATGTTGCAAGAAACGATTTGCTTTTATGTGATAGATAAATCCTGTTTTTGTGATTTCCCACTCGGATATAAAAACTATACACCTTTTGTGTTTGACTTCGGCATTTGCCTTACAGAATGAAGTAAAATCGTGGTCACCAATAACTATTTTCGCACATTTATAGAGTTTATCTGTGTCCATATCTTTTTTTACCCACCATTCATACCGTTGAGTAATCGGTGAAAATTGAGTTGTAATGTGATATGAGTATTCTCTCTCTTTTGCAGAAAATCTTGCATGAAAATCATCATCGACAATTTGGCAATCGGAAATCCAAATATCATTTTCAAGTTTTGAGTTTAATGCTTTACGAATTTCATCTGGTAACATTTTGGTTGCTAATTTGATGTTTGCTATTTGTCCCCTTGCGTGAACTCCTGAATCTGTCCGCCCAGATCCAATTAAAACAATTTTCTGTTCTGGAGAAAATTCAGTAAACGCAGATTCAATATCGCCTTGGACTGTTCTTCCATTTGGTTGAACTTGCCAACCGTGGAGATTGGTTCCATCATATTCAATTGTTAATTTGTAGTTTTTCAATTCCAAAATAGTTTAAACTGCTAATTATACGAAATTAAATTTGAAATTAGATTAATTGAAATTTGGATTTCTGAATTCCAGTATCTTTATTTCCAACTCTCCAAGACACCTCTGCTCCTTTTCCAAGTTTCTCTATTTCCCTTTTTCCTCTTCCCAAATTGCGTCCATTTCTTCGAGTGTAGCTTCTTCAAGCGATCTATTGTTTTCTTTCAATTTCTTTTCAATACCAGAGAATCGAGTTTCAAATTTGGAAATAGTTTTTCTAAGGGCTTCCTCTGAGCTGATATTAAAAAATCTGCCTAAATTAACCATTGAGAAAATTGAATCGCCTAATTCTTCTTCTATTTTTTCAAAATCACCAATTTTAAAAGCTTCTTCTAATTCTTGAATTTCTTCATGGACTTTAGCCCAAATCGGTTCTATTTCCTTCCAATCGAATCCAACATGAGATGCTTTTTCCTGTATTCTTCTAGCCCGAGTTAGTGCCGGTAGATTTTTTGGAACACCATCCAAATAGTTCCCTCGTTTTTTTTCTTTCCGTTTAGCAGTTTCCCAATTTAATAGAACTTCATTTGTTTTGATATTTTCTTTCTCTCCAAACACATGTGGATGACGACGAACTAACTTATCGCAAATTTCTTTTAGTGAATCAGCAATTTCAAACTGACCATTTTCTGCGGTAATTTCTGCTTGAAATAAAACATGAAGTGTTAAATCTCCCAATTCCTCTTTTAATGCATCGGAATTGTTTTCTTCAATCGCTTCGATTACTTCGTAAGTCTCTTCCAGTAAATACGGGATTAAAGATTTTGATGTTTGCTCTCTATCCCACGGACAACCACCTTCACCTCTTAGCTTTTTAATGATATTGATTAGGCGTTCGAATTGTTCACAAGAATTTAATTTATTCATTAGAATCTATCTCGTTTATTTGACATTTTTCCGGACTTATCATCACTTTTTCGATTCGGTTTCCTTCAAGTTGTTTGACTGTAAAAGTTCTGCTTAGAAAATCTGTTGATTCTTCTACTTTGGGAATATCACCAAAAGCATCAAACATAAATCCACCAAGAGTATCATAATCTCTGTCTTCTGGAAAATCTATTTTTAGCGTTTCTTCAATATCATAAATATTAACACTTCCATTGACAATATAATGCCCATCTTTCATCAATCTAATTTCACTATCTTCCTGATCGAAAGGATCTCGAATTTCACCAATGACTTCTTCTACGACATCTTCAAGAGTTACCAATCCTGAAGTTCCACCCCATTCGTCAACAACAATAGCGATATTTGTTTTTTTTAACTTGAAATCATTCAATAATTCATCTAACTTTTTTGATTCCGGCACAAAAAACGGTTCTCTAGAAAGCGTCAATAAACTAACTTTTGGTCGAGAACCCAATAAATATGGGAGAATATCTTTTGCGTATAATATTCCTCTAATATTGTCAATTTTATCTTTGAATATCGGTATTTTAGAATACTGTTCTTCTTTAATAATATCCATTAATTTATCCATCGAAGCGGAAGATGGCAATGCAATCATATCAACTCGTGGAGTCATAATTTCGTGAACGGTTTTATCGCGAAACTCAAAAATTGATTGTATCATTTCAGATTCTTCTGATTTCAAAGTTCCCTGTTCTTCACTAACTTCAGCGAGAATTTTTAACTCTTCTTCAGTATCGAATATTTTTTCTTTTTTAACTGTAAATAATTTCATCATCAATCGTGTTATTCCATAAAAAATGATAGATATAGGATATAACAAATTTATGAATATACGAAGTGGATAATTCACGACAGTAGCAAATTTTTCTGAATTTCTTATTGCAGTTAATTTTGGAATTATTTCACCAAAAGCAAGTATAACAGTAGAAACTATAATCACTTCAATTACAACAATTACAGATTGAGACAATCCAGCATTTTTAGCAATTTCTGCTGCAAAAAGTGCAGACAAAGAACCAATTGCTACATTAACAATTGTATTCCCTGTTAATAATGTTACTAAAAGTTGTTGAGGATTTTTTAGTAGATTCTTTACTTTTTCAGTAACATCGTCTCTGTGAGTTTTTAAGTGGAAATATGCCGTTTCAGAACCTGAAAAAAAAGCAGATAAAATCAAAAGAATTATTAGGATGATTAATAGTGTCATAAGAGTTTAGTTGATAATCGAATCTTTGATTTTATTTAGATATATATTTTCTAATTCGTTCATTTTTTTCTTTGATTCAGTATTTTCATCTTCTTCGCCTGTTAAATGAAGCACTCCGTGAATCACTAACCGTTTTAACTCCTGTTGAAAATTTTCACCATATTTTTTTGCATTATCTTCTGCTCTGTCCCAACTGATGTAAATTTCACCTTCAATATCTGAATTTTCATCTTCCAAATTAAAAGAAATTACATCCGTATAGACATCAAGATTAAAATATTTTTTCTTTAATTTCCGTAGTTCTTCGTCACCAGTGAAAATAATGGTTATTTCTCCATTTTGATGATTTTTATCAGTTAAAATTATTCGACAACAGCTTTCTATAGCTAACTGATTTATAGTTACATTTTCATCAGCTTCGTTTATAATTTGAACATTGATCATACTGCTTTCAGTGATTTCAATATTTCTCTAGAAATAATAATTCTCTGAACTTCGCTTGTACCTTCACCGATTTCCAAAACTTTAGCATCGCGGAAGAATCGTTCAACATCATATTCTTTTATGTATCCATATCCACCGAGAACTTGAATAGCTTCAGTAGATACTTTCATTGCAGTTTCGCTTGCAAACAATTTTGCCATTGCGGCTTCTTTTATGACAGGTAAATTTCTGTCTTTTTTCCAAGCGGCGTGATAAACTAAATGACGAGCCGCTTCAATTTGAGTTGCCATATCCGCAAGCTTGAAACTCACTCCCTGAAACGAATTGATTGTTTTACCAAACGCTTCTCTCTCTTGAGAATATTGCAATGCAGATTCATAAGCACCTTGTGCTGTTCCAATCGATAATGCACCAATTGTAATTCTCCCACCTGTTAGTGTTTTTAGAAATTGCTTAAAACCCTTTTCAGGATTTCCTAATACATTCGTTTTTGGGATTCTCATATCCTGAAAATAAACTGTTCGTGTATCTGATGCTTTCCATCCCATTTTTTTCTCAGGTGGATCCATTGACAAACCATCAGTTCCAGCGTCAACCAAAAATGCACTAACTCCTTTTTCTTCTCCATCTTCAACTAAAACTGAGGTAAAAATAATTACACCTGCATAACCTGCATTTGTGCAAAATACTTTTTGTCCGTTTACAACAAATTCATCACCTTTCAAAACTGCACGAGTTTGAGTAGCTCCTGCATCACTTCCAGCATTAGGTTCCGTTAAGCCGAATGCTCCAAGCATTTCTCCACTTGCCAATTTTGGTAAATATTGTTGTTTCTGTTCATCAGTTCCAAACATAAAAATTGGGGCAGTTCCCAAACTTGTATGTGCCATCATCGTTGCAGCAGTTGATGGACAAACTTTCCCGAGTTCTTCAATTGCGATAACTTGTGCCAAAAAATCCATTCCTGTTCCACCAAATTCTTCTGGCCACGGAATTCCCATTAATCCAAGCTCAGCCATTTTATTAATTGACTCCTGTGGGAAAGTTCCATTTTCGTCGATTTCTTTAGCCAAAGGTGCAACTTCGTTCTGTGCAAATTCTTTGACCATATCTCTGAGCATATTGTGTTCTTCTGTAAAATATAATTCAACCATTTCGTTCTTGTCCTTCTTTATAATTATCTATAAATTTCTATTCATGAAACATAATTATTTGTTCTTTTCAAGAGAAATTTTATTCTTCTAAATCTAAAAAATCACCACAAAGTTTAATATCTTTTAGTTCCAATTGTACTTTTCTGACACCATTCCAAACATTTTCACCGATTTCGTATAAAAGGTCCACTTTTGTGTTTACTAAAAGTTTTTCATAATGATTCCCCATTTTGAAACCGATGACATCTATAATATTTTTCCCTGCTCGTATTTGAAATTTTAATGTATCGCTTTCTTTTCCAATAAGTTTGGGAAATCCAATAATTGATACATTTTTTGATAAAAATTTTGGTCTCATATTTCCAGGACCATAAGGGGCTAAAGTCTTTAAAAAATTGATGAATCGACTGTCTAGTGTTTTAATGTCTAATTTAGCATCAATTTCAATAACAGGAATCAATTTATCCTTACTAATCCAACTTCGTGAAATTTCACCAAATCGTTCGCAAAATTCTGGAATGTTATCTTTTCTTATGGTTAATCCTGCGGCAATTGGATGCCCACCAAATCCATCTAATAAATCTCCACATTCTGAAAGAGCATCATACATATTAAAACTCGGAATACTTCGACAAGAACCTGTACCGATTCCATCCTCATCTACAGAAATTACAATTGTTGGTCGATAATACAATTCTTTTATTCGAGAAGCTACAATTCCAACAACACCGTGATGCCAATGCTCATTTGACAAAATAATCGCGTGTTCATTCTCAACATCGTGTTTAGAGTTTACTTGATAAATTGCTTCATCAACTACATCCGCAGTAATTTTTTGTCTTCTAGTATTTTCAACTTCAAGTTCGGAAGCTAGTTCTCTAGCAAATACCGGATTATTTGTCGCCATCAGTTTTACAGATCTACCTGCATCACCTAATCTTCCGGCGGCGTTAATTCTCGGAGCCATCCAAAACACTAACCTACCAACCGTAATATCCTTGTTCAATAATCCAGCTGTTTGTAGCAATGCTTTAATACCTGGTTTACTGCATTTTTGAATTAGTTTGATTCCTTGTTCGACAATAATTCTATTTTCATCAACTATTGGGACAATATCCGCAGCAGTCCCGAGTGCAATTAAATCACTATGTTGCCAAGCGAGGTTTGGATCTAAATTTTCTTTTTTAGTAATAGCTAAAGCCAACTTAAAAGCAACTCCGGCACCACAAAGTCCTTTAAAAGGATAGTCGCAATCTACTTGATTTGGATTCAAGATAGCATAAGCACTCGGTAAAATTTTATCAGGAACATGATGGTCAGTTATAATTACATCAATATCTTTTTTGTTGGCAAATTCTACCATTTCCACCGCATTGATTCCGCAATCGCAAGTTACCAATAAATCTGCACCGATTAACTCTGCAAATTCTATTCCTTTTTCTGATAAACCATAACCTTCAGTAATTCTATCGGGGATATAGAAATGTGTATCAGCACCAATGGATTTTAGAAACAAGTAGAGCATCGCAGTTCCTGAAGTTCCATCAACATCATAATCACCAAAAACAAGAATCGGCTTTTTTTGTTTGATTTGATTTAAAATTTTATCAACTGCGGTATCCATATTTTTCATCAAAAATGGATCGTGAATTTTTGAAATCCCTGAATAGAAAAATTTGCGAGATTTTTCTCTGTCAGTAATTCCTCTAAGGGTCATAACTCTAGCATAAACTTCTGGTAACTGAAATTCCTCAGCAACCTGTTTCACTAGATTATTTTCTACTTCTTTATATTTCCAAATTAATTCCAATTTACTCCAATTCGATAATATTTTGAGATCAGTCTATAAGCCGAATTCTGTATCTTCCGCAACAGCGGAACCGATGGTTATTCATCTAGTTCGAATTTCACAATCCGAATCTTGCAATCTACCCATCCCTCCTGCAAGCAACGAAGCGGATCACTTCGCAACCAATGGTTGTTGGGATTGTTTGATCTTGCTCCAAGTGAGGTTTACCCGGCTTCCGATGTTACCACCAGAACCGGTGGTCTCTTACACCACCATTTCACCCTTACCTCGTAAACGAGGCGGTTTGCTTTCTGTTGCACTTTCTGTTTCCTCAACTGAGGACCCTCCTGTTAGGAGGCACTTTATCCTGTGGAGTTCGGACTTTCCTCTCCGACGCATCGGAGCAACCATCCAACTGACCTCAAATTTGTAACTATAATAATTATTCTTCCTCTTCTTCCCAAAATAAAAATACGCCACAGCTCGGACAATTAATCAGATTATTATTCCGTTTAATCTCGATTATTGACTGTGGTGGTAAAAAATTGTAACACGATCCACAAGAACTCCTAGATATTGGAGAAACTGCAATTCCATCTCTTGCTTCTTTTAATTTTTCATAATTTGCTAGATAATTAGCATCAATTTTTGAAATGAATCCTTTTCGCCTCTTAGTTAAATCTTTTTCCTCAACTTCGGTTTCAGACAAAGATTTGGACAACTCCTCTTTGCTATTTTTTAGATCTTCGGAAGAAGACTCAATCTTTAACTCATTACTCTTAACAAGTTCTTGGAGTTCAGTTTTTTCTTGTTCAAATTCAATTATTTTATTTTCCGATTCTATTACACTATTCTTCATTGTGTCAATTTCTGATAATAAAGCATCATATTCTTTATTTGTTGTTACAAGATAAAGTTGATCCTTGTAATGTTTGAGCTTTATTGTATTATCTTCCATTCTAGAAGTTATTCCTCTAAGTTCACTTTCTAGCTCGGAGATTCTTGAAGATTTTTCCGAATTCTCTTCTGTTAGTTTCTCAATATTTTCTTGTAAATTTTGAACTTTAAAAGGAAGGTCTCCTCTTAATTCTACTAATTCAAAAATTCTATTATCAATTCTTTGTAATTCTATCAAGTTTAGAAGAATTGCTTTCATTATTTTTCTATCTCCTATTAGATATAAAAAATGCACCTAAACTTGGTGCATTTCCTAATTAGTTAGTTTGCCTGTTTTGATTCAAATCTCAATTTTCTTAGTTTTCCCATATTTTAGCATCCGCAAAAAGCCCATTAATTTAGCAAAAAATAGTAGTATTAGCAAAGGAGTGAAATCAATGTTTTTGAGATTATTGAAATCTCACATCTGTTAGATGCTGAAATCTTAAACTTACTACTTGATGCTAGTCTCGATACTTAGATAAAAAACACTTATTCAATGTTAGTTTTTGATTTTGGATGTGATTTATGATTAAATCTGTAAACTGCATATGGTTTCAACTACTATTCTCCACTTGTCACTTTACTATAAATACTCCATTTCTCCGACTATACAAATATTCTACTCGATAATTATCTATATTACATACTAAATTTTCACTCCAATAAAGGAGAAAAAATGATGCTTTCAAAATTTCAAGAGGAATTGAAAACCGCAATGAAAAGCGGAGATAAAAAAAGAATTACAGCAATTCGCAATATTTTCGGTAAACTCAAAGCTCGTAAAATAGACAAAGGTGAAGAACTTACTGACGATGAATCTATGAAAATTATACAAAGCAGTGTCAAACAATTGAAAGATTCAATCGAACAATACAAAAACGCTGGAAGGGATGACCTTGCTGAAGCAGAATCCTATGAACTTTCATTTCTTGAACAGTATCTTCCTAAACAAATGGGTGAAGATGAACTTAAAGTAATTGTTAAGAAAATTATTGGCGAAACAGGTGCATCATCTCAAGCTGATATTGGAAAAGTGATGGGACCATTGATGAAAGATATTGCAGGTAAAGCAGACGGGAAAATGGCTCAACAAATTGTACGCGAACTCTTATCATAAGGAAAAATTATGGATAATATAATTGATGTTCTCATTTTAGTTATTTTAGCACTATTTACTTTTTTTGGTGCGAAACGAGGATTCATTTCCGAAGTTAGTCGTATTATTGGGTTAATAGCTGGCTTCGTTCTTGCCAATCAATTTCACAATGAAGCTAACCAGTTTCTGCAACAATGGATTTCCAACGAATCCGTTTGTAATGTTATCAGCTATCTGGCCATCTTTATAGTAGTTGTTTTTGCAGTTTCGATTATCGCAAGTATTTTGCAAAAATTCTTCGAGTTTATTCTACTTGGTTGGCTCAACCGTTTATTGGGTTTATTACTTGGGTTCATAAAAGGAATGCTGATTGTAAGTGTTTTAATTTTTGTTATTGAAGCTTTCCCAACAACAGATTCTTTTAGAAGTAGATTGGAGAATGACTCTCGTTTGTATAATATCTGCAACGGACTCAAAGAATGGGTAATTGACAGTATGGCAATTAGAAAATCGGTAGATGATTTACAAGGAACAATTAAATCCGTTACCGATGAAAATCACTTACAAAAGGTTCAAGAATATTTGGATGAGGAATAATTCTTCTTCCATCATTTGCTAGATAAATGAAACTATCTGATTCTCTAAAAGCAGATGTCGGTTTTAATTTAATAATCGATTGGTTAACAGAACGATGCCATAATTCTCTTTCGAAAGAGCAAGTCCAATCGTTAGTACCAACTACTAAACGAGAGTTTATACAAGATACACAAAGCCGAACCGAAGAATTGCTAAATAGTCTAATTCGGGGTGAGCAGATTCCACTTCAAGATTTCCCAGATATTTCAATTTGGATTGAACTACTTCAAACTGAAGGCTCACAGCTCACTACAGAACAATTTACAGAATTAAATGATATATTGGTGTTATCAAGACAAATTCGTCATTTTACTAAATCGGATAAATTTCCTGTTTGGCGTGAAATTGGTGGGAATCTACTTGAACTAGAATCAGGTGAAAAGGAAATTTCTCGAGTTTTTGATGAGAGTTTTCAAATCAAATCGTCTGCGAGTCCGGAACTAGCACAAATTCGAAAGAAAATAATTTCTGCAGAGTCAGCAATCCATAAACGAATGCAGGATATTTTCAGCAATGCACTTAATGAAAATTGGCTCCAAGATAATAGAATTGTTTGGCAAGAAGGTCGTTTGGTGCTTCCTATGAAATCATCAAACAAACGAAAAGTTAAGGGAATCGTTCACGGGAGTTCATCTACAGGACAAACTTCGTATGTTGAGCCGTTGGAAATCATCGAGCGAACTAACGATTTAACAGAATTTCGGATTGATGAAAAGGCAGAAATCCACAGAATCCTAACAAAACTAACGACTTATTTTAGACCATATTATGAAGATATTTTCCTCTCATTTCACACTATTGTCAGCTTTGATGTACATTTATCGTATGCAAAATTGGCTAAATTTTTAGATGCAACCAAACCTATAATCAGTCAACGCGGGGATTTTATACTCGAAAATGCTAAAAATCCTGTACTGATTTTCAAAGGTGTTGATGTGATTCCGTTAAATTGTAAATTACCAAAAAACAAACGGATTTTACTGATTTCTGGACCAAATGCTGGTGGGAAAACTGTTGTCCTGAAAACAGTAGGATTGTTGAGTATTTTGTCTCAATGCGGACTATTTGTTCCAGTAAAAAGGGCAATAATGCCAATTTATGATTGTGTAGTTGCAGACATTGGAGATAGGCAATCAATAGAAAATGACTTGTCTACATTTTCCGCTCATATCCAGAATTTGAAAAGGATAATCGAAGTTTCAAATGACAGAACTTTGATTTTGCTTGACGAACTTGGGACAGGAACCGAACCAGATGCCGGAGCATCAATTTCTCAAGCATTGTTGGAAAATCTCATCGAGAAGAAAAGCACCGTTATCGCAACAACTCACTTAGGATTACTTAAAATTTGGGCACACGATGAAAAAGGAATTCTCAATGGTGGAATGGTTTTTGATTCCAATGCTCTATCTCCAACATACGAACTGAATGTTGGAATGCCAGGAAGTAGTTATGCAATTGAAATATCAACTAAAATCGGTTTACAAAAATCAATTATTAAACGAGCAACAGAACTAATTGGGGATACATCTGTTGAGCTTGAAAAATTGCTTAACGATATGGAATCTCAGAGATTAAGTTCAACAAAATTAGAGGAAAATCTCAAAGCACGAGAAATTGTAATCAAAAATAAAGAAGATAAAATTTATCATCTTCAGTTAGAAATTGAGAAAACTCATAAACATGCAAAAAAAGATGCAATCATAGAAGCACGAGAAATTGTAGCCGAATCTCGAAGAGATATCGAAAATTTAGTATATTTGATAAAGAAAAAACAAGCTGATTCCACTGCAATAAAAACCGCAAAAAATGCACTAAAAGCCAAACTTCATCGATTAGAAAACGATTTAAAATCTTTTGAAGAACCAATTCGTAATCATATACAACCTAACGAAGCTAAAAAAGGTGTAAAAGTTTTTATTCCGCATTTGGAAGAATCTGGGGAAATTATTTATCCATTAGACAAACAAAATAAGGTAACTGTGGAAGTAAATGGAATAAAGCTAAAGCTATCTTATGAACAGTTGATTTTAGAACAACAGAAAATATCCCAAAATTCTACAGGGATATCAGGTGGTGTGCATCACTATTCAGGTCCACAAAGTATGCAAATTGATTTACGCGGGAAACGAGTGGATGAAGCCATTGAAGAAGTTGACCAATTCCTCGACAAAGCATTGCTTGCTGGACTAAGTTCTGTAAATATCCTTCACGGCAAAGGAACGGGTGCCTTGCAAGAAGCTATTCAATCACACTTGAAAACACTATTTTTCGTTAAATCTTATCAATTTGCCAAACCGGAATTTGGCGGTGCAGGAATAACTGTAGTTGAGATGTGAGATGCCTAAATATGGAGACAGAAAAAAGTAGTAGCTACCAATTATCTCCTGCTTTTGTAAACATTTGACCGTTATCATATTTAACTTCCTAAGGTAATATGCGGTATTACTTCCAATTTATAAATACAATTTTGTTTTATAATAACATCATCAGAATTTCTTATCTTATCGGTTAGTTATGGCACGAATTTCAGAACAAACCATAGAACATGTTCGCAGTCGAGCAGATATTCTCGATGTTGTATCAGATTATGTTCAACTCAAGCGACGGGGTCAAAATCACTTTGGCTTATGCCCGTTCCACAATGAAAAAACAGGGTCGTTTTCGGTAAATCAATCCAAGCAAATTTATCATTGTTTTGGGTGCGGTGCAGGTGGTGGTGCCATCAATTTTATAATGGAAATAGAAAAACTCAACTTCATTGATTCTATCAAGCATTTGGGTGAACGATACGGTATTCCAGTTGAGATTGAAGGTGGTTCAGGTAGACCAAAAGAACTGATTGCACAAATTTCTGAAACACAAAATGTGGCTGTAAAATATTTTACAAACGGACTTACAATCAAAGAAGGGATCCCTGTGTTGGACTATCTTCATAAACGAGGATTATCTGACGATACTATAACCCAATTTCAATTGGGTTATAGTCCAAACTCTTGGGATGGATTACTTAATATATTACGAAAAGAGAAATTCTCTGCGGAAGCTCTGAATCAATCAGGACTAATCATTTCGTCAGAAAAAGGATATTTTGATAGATTCCGTGGACGGGTTATGTTCACAATTCAAAATACTGCTGGTAAAATTGTTGCATTTGCCGGAAGAGTTTTCAAAGGAGACGATCCAGCTAAATATGTAAATTCTCCTGAAACTCCTCTTTACATCAAAAGCAATATTTTGTATGGATTATGGGCAACCAAGCAGAAAATCCGTGAAGAAGATTTAGCTATTGTTGTTGAAGGTTATTTGGATTTTTTACAACTTTATCAGTCAGAAATTCAAAATATAGTAGCAGTATCTGGAACAGCTTTTACAGATGGCCAAGCACGAGAACTAGGCAAGTTTACAAGAAATGTAGCACTAGCTTATGACGGTGATAAAGCAGGAATTTCCGCTGCGATTCGTGCTGGTTATGTGCTTTTGAGAAATGGATTATCTCCTAAAATTGTTAATCTACCAGAAGGAATTGACCCCGACGATTGGGTAAAAGATAAAGGATCAAAACCACTTCTTGATGCTGTTGAAAACGCTGACAGTTTACTGAAATTCCATTTTCAGCATTTTAAGGGTGATACTTCTAATCCATCAGAATTAGCTAAGTTTTCCAATGAATCATTAATGGAAATCGCTCAAATTTCTGATCCTGTTAATCGAGAAGTTTATGTCAAAACTCTATCAGAAATTACTGGCCTTCGTGATGCTACGCTTTTTGAATCACTAGACACTTTACTCAAAAAGCAAAGACAACGCCAACCAACGCAAAAATCTGATAAAACTAAAGAATCAACACTTACTTCAAAGTCTTCACGGTCGCAAAGAGTTGAGGATGAAATTATTCAACTGTGTTTTGTAAAAGACCAAACAGTTAGAAGATTTTTGTATGATAATTTGGACAAAGAATGGTTTTCATCGACTACAAATAAACGAATCTTTGATGTTGCGTTTATCCATTTGCACTCTGAGTTTCCTCCAGATACTGGAGTAATTTTAGATGGACTCACAGATAAAAACGATATACAAAAATTATCTGCACTTATTTTTGAAATTGAAAAAGTGTCATCAGATTTAACTTTTGCAAAGGATTGTGTTATCCGTTTAGAAAAGGATTTTATAAGTAACAAACTAGATAAGTTACGAGAAGGTTTGAAGCAAAACGAATCCAATAATGAAGATGTTATGTCAATAATTACTAAAATTTCTGAACTCCAAAAAGAACAAAATTTAATTCGTAATAAATACAACTCAAATGAAAAATAAGATATTTGTAATTATAAGCATTGTTTTACTATTTCTCAGTTGCGATTTAGAGTCGGAAATTACTACAATTTCTAACGACCAAGATTATGATCCAGAATTTCAATTGAAGTTGATTTCTGAGGATTCAGGATTAAACAAATATTCTGCAACTGTTTATTGGAATTCAGATGAATATGACGATTTTGGAAAATGCTCACTATTTGTTAGAGAAACCGAAATGAGTGTTGTTGAGCAACAGAATTTTTGGACATTCCCTGATCTGACACCAGGAGAATTTTATACAGTTGATTGTTTTATATTCAATTCTGGCGATTCTATTATCGCTCAAGATTCTATTCAGATTTTTACTCGACCGTTGATTTCGGTAACTGATTTTAGATTTACAGAAATTCAGGATACAAGTTACTACTTTCTATCTTGGAAATCATCTACAGAAAATGAAACGGATTTTCGTTATTATTCAATAACTCGATATCCTGATGAGCAAACTGATACTAATTTCAACGATATTACTGAATCATCTTTTACAGATATGAGCACGCTGGATGGAATCCAATATGAATACACGATTGAAACCGTAGATAATGATGGAAACTCTCGTTTTGGAATTCCTATGATTACTACTTCACAATCAAATGTATTTTCACAATTTTCAGCTTCAGATAATAATCCAAATCACATCGACTTGAATTGGAGTTACAGTACCAATTTTCAAAATAATTTTTATCAAGTAGAAATTTGGAGAAATGACACAGAGGATGTCGAAGATGATGAAAATGAATCCACTTTATTAGCAATTATCATTGATCCTAACAAAACTCATTTTGAAGATAGATTCGACATCGGAACAGGTAAAACCTATTACTACCGTATTTATGGAATCGATATATTAGGAAACAGATATAACGGCGATATTGCACAAGGGAGAACAACTCCTTGAAAATTCTGACCGTAGTTATCCTATTGTTTAGTTTTTCGTGTATGGATTTGTTTATTCCACAATCAGATTTCAATTCTATTCATCTTAATGGTGGTGCGTGGGTGCAAATTTTCAATCGAGATGACGATGGTAATGTCTTAAATATTTTAGATGGAAGTTTTACACTTGAACTTTGGATAACTGGACAAAATATAGATACTGAATCTGCACCAGCTATTATTACTATTCAAAATAGTGATGGAGATTTAGAATTTGGAATATTTCGTGATTTGAATAGAGATGATGTTATGATAATTTGCACTGATGAATGCATTGAAACAGACATTACCGACTTGGATTGGTCAGAGGATGATGAATTTCATTATATTGCGATTACAAGCAATCAAACCACTCTTTCCCTTTTTCTTGATGGGACTAATGTATTTTCAACTTCAATAGATACTTTTGATATTGGTGATAATGACTTATTCATTGGAGCTTACGGAAATAAAAGTTTATCATTTTTAGATAATTTTTGGTTTGGGTACTTAACGGAATTGCGAATGTGGAATACCGATTTGAATTCGTCTACTATTTCCTTTCACAGCGACAATCCGGAAAAACTAACTGAAGAAACCGAGAGTGATTTATTAGACAACCTCAAAGGACTTTGGCGATTTAATCTTCTTGAAACAGACTCGTATGAATTTATTGATGAAAGCGGAAACGGAAATGATGGTGAAATTCGCACACTTCAGGGATATGAAGTAGAATTATCTGAAAAAGGTTGATTTTCTATGTTGGTAAAATAGTCTGTAACCCTGTAAATTTTCGCCCAGTTTAGGGCCCTTAGCTCAGTGGTTAGAGCAGCGGACTCATAATCCGTTGGTCCGGGGTTCAAATCCCTGAGGGCCCACTAAAAACTCCACTTAAACTAGTGGAGTTTTTAGTAATTTTACTTATCAAAATACCTCATAAATTTATCTATGAATATTCTTAACTTTTAGTGCTCATTTTTATAAGTGAAAGGATATAAAATGGATATTCAATCTCTAAAAAACTTCTTTATGTGGTGTTCAATCATTAATGGATCATTGTTATTTATTTGGATTTTGATTATCGGAATTGCACCAGACTTAGTGTACAAAACCCAATATTTATGGTTTCCAATTCCAAGAGAAAAGTATGATATAATATTGTATTCATTTCTAGGGGTATTCAAACTATTATTCCTATTTCTTAATTTCATTCCTTTTATTGTCTTGTTAATAATCGGGTAAAGTTTGTTAAATCTATAATGAATATTAACGGACATATTTCATTCTCTGGTGATAAATCAATTTCTCACAGAGCATTAATGTTGGGAGCATTGGCTGATGGGAAAAGCACTATAAGAAATTTATCAACCGGTGTAGATGTTCAATCTACAATTTCTTGTTTGCAACAATGCGGAATTAAAATTGTTTCAGAAGGCGATCTAACTATCGTTTATGGAAATACTTGGTGCAATCCAACTAAACCATTAGATTGTGGAAATTCAGGAACTACAGTCCGTTTACTCACAGGATTACTTATCGGTAAGGGAATTTCAGCAACTTTAATCGGTGATGAATCACTCTCAAACCGTCCGATGAATCGCATCATTCAACCATTGAAATTGATGGGTGCAAATATCAAGTGTAATAACAGTAAATTACCAATAATTATTAACTCGTCATCATTAAATGGAATTCGTTACGAGCTACCGATTGCAAGTGCACAAGTGAAATCTGCTATTTTATTAGCTGGACTTGGAGCAAAAGGGAAAACTAAAATAATCGAGAAAACTCCAACTCGCGATCATACGGAACGAATGTTGGATTCCTTGGGAGTTTCAATTCGCACTTGTCAAAATGAAATAACCATTTCAAAATTATCCAAGCCAATAACACCGTTTGATTGGACAATCCCGGACGACCCATCAACTGCTTCGTTTTTTATTTCGGCAACATTATTGCTTGATAACTCCCAACTAACAATCGAAAATTTATTGCTTAATCCAACACGAAGCGGATTCATCTCAATAGCAAAAAAAATGGGTGCTGATATTAAAATTCTTAACAAAGAAATAAATTTCAATGAAACTGTAGTAAAGCTAAGAATCAGAAGTAGTAAATTAAAAAGTGTTACAATATCCTCACAAGAAATACCAAGTATGATTGATGAAATTCCGATTCTTGCAGTTTTAGCAACTCAAGCAGTAGGGAAAACTGAAATTCGTGGGGCAGGAGAACTCCGTGTAAAAGAATCAGATAGAATCAACGCAATTTGCTATAATCTAAAAAATATGGGAGCTAATGTAAGAGAATTTGAAGATGGATTTGTAGTAGAAGGTCCAACCAAGTTAACAGGAACTAAAATCAAAACATTCGGCGACCATCGAATCGCAATGGCATTTTCGATTGCAAGTTTAATATCAGACGGAAAAAACGAATTTGACAATTTAAGATGTATCGATATATCTTGTCCAGAATTTTTTGAGTTACTAAACGACTTGGAGTTTTGTAATAATGGAGTTATGGAGTGAATTGGAAAATTGGATAGTTGGCATTAATTATGAAAATTAAAAACAAGAGTTGATATGAAAGAACATTCTAAACTAAGGAACATCAATCCATCACCCAAAGGAAGGCCTTTAAATGTTTAATTTTTCCCTCATCGGCCACCCAGTTTCTCACAGTTTAAGTCCTGTTTTACACACCGAAATTTTTAGACAATTGGGAATTGATGCAAAATATTCTGCTATTGATGTGCAACGAGAGGAAATATATCAAATCCTTCAGAAAATGAGATTAGGTGAAATCAATGGACTTAATGTAACAATTCCGCATAAAACTGAAATAATGCATTTTCTTGATGAAATCAATGTAAAAGCAAAGCAAATTGGTGCAGTAAATTGTGTAGTTAACAGAAATAAACTTCTATTGGGCTACAATACAGATTGGTACGGATTTTCGATGCTTTTGAAAAATAATGGTATAAATGTTCATAATAAAACTGTCATTATTTTGGGTGCTGGCGGTGTTGCAAAAAGTATAATTTATACTTTGCTTCGGGAAGGTGTTGGAATGATTGTTATTGTCAATCGAACCATCGAAAGAGCAACTAAACTCATCCGCTCATTTGAGACTGTTAATCGAAATTCCAAACTTCTTGTTTTGCCGATGGAAGATATTTCTTCGCATTTGATGGCGGATACAATTATCATAAACTGCACTTCTGTTGGGATGACACCCAAAACTAATAAATCTCCTATTGAGAAAAATTTAATAAACGAACATCATACTTTGATTGATACAATTTACAATCCAATTGAGTCCAAATTTTTGAAATTGGGAAAAGAGTGTGGTGCAATTACAATAAATGGATTGGATATGTTTATTTGTCAGGGTTTGGCATCAATTGAGCTCTGGTTTGGAGAACCAATTTCAGAACGCGTAAATTTCGAGCAATTAAAAGAACGACTTTTGGACAATTTACAATGAAAAAAATAAAATATTTGACAGCAGGTGAATCTCACGGAAAAGGATTAATTGGAATTTTGGAAGGAATTCCAGCAGGACTTGAGATTTCAGAGGAAATCATTTCACTACAATTATCTCGACGACAAATGGGCTACGGTCGAGGGGATCGAATGAAAATAGAAAATGACTATGCAGAAATTTGGTCCGGAGTTAGGTTTGGGAAAACACTTGGATCTCCTATTGCAATGCTGGTTCGTAACAAAGATTATGATAACTGGCAAAATGCAATGTCAATAGAATCATCAACTGAATCAAGCAAAAAAGTAACTCTCCCCCGCCCTGGACATGCTGATTTGGCAGGAATCCAAAAATATGGATTTAATGATATACGAAATGTCATCGAACGAGCTTCAGCACGAGAAACGGCAATGCGTGTTGCGTTGGCAACAATCTGTAGAGAATTACTTAATGAAGTCGGAATTGAAATTGGAAGTCGAGTAGTCCAGATTCACAAAGTGAAAGATAATTCAGCAATTCCCAATATTGCATTAAGTGAACTAAACGATTTAACTGACAAATCTCCAGTTAGATGTTTAGACACAACTGCAGAAAAACAAATGATTCAAACCATTGAAAACGCAAAAGAAAACGGAGATTCAGTCGGTGGTATTTTTGAAGTAATAGCAACAGGATTACCTTACGGACTCGGCTCATATTCTCAGTGGTATTCTCGTTTAAATACCCAAATAGCTGAATCAATAATGTCAATTCCTGCAATAAAAGGTGTCGAAATCGGATTAGGATTTGAATCCGCTGAACGATTTGGTAGTGAATTTCACGATGAAATTACACTCGCAAAAGAGCACGATCATAAAGAATATATTCAAAACTTTTCAAGATTGACTAACAATGCTGGAGGAATCGAAGGTGGAATGAGTAATGCAAAACCAATTGTAGTTCGTGCTATTATGAAACCGATACCAACTTTAACCAAACCGTTGCAATCTGTTGATATTAAAAGTAAAGAAATCAAATCTGCCCACAAAGAACGCACTGATTCTTGTGCGGTTCCTGCTGCATCTATAGTCGGAGAAAGTATGTTGTGTTTTGTGCTTGCTGATGCTCTGCTTGATAAATTTGGTGGGGACAGTATGGAACAACTCAAAACTCACATCAACAAAACAGGTAAATATTAGTTAATGTCAGAAAACAAAAAATATCCAATATCCAATATCCAATATCCAATTTATCTTATCGGAATGATGGGTGTTTGGAAATCTACAGTAGGTAAATTATTGGCAGAACAATTAAATGTAGGTTTTATTGATACGGACAGAAAAATAGAAGAAAATATGTCTATGAATATCGGTCAGATATTTCAGCATTTAGGTGAAAAGAGATTTCGCGAAGAAGAAAACAAAGTTTTACTAAGCACTGGCAAATTTAACGGAATTGTATCAACCGGGGGTGGAATTGTAGTTACAGAAGATAATCGTTTTTTCTTATCAAAACAAACTACAATTTTGTTACAAGCACGACCCAATACTCTATCAAAGAGAATTCACAACTTGAAAACTCGACCATTACTTCAAAACTCAACTGACTTAATAAATAGTCTTACGGAAATTTGGGTGGAGCGAGAAGTTTTCTTTAAAACTACTGCTCAATATATTTTAGAAACTGATGACTTAAATCCAGATGAAATTGTAAATTTAATAATTGAGAAACTCAAATAATTTATGCAAACTATTGATGTAAAATTAAAATCTAATCCTTATCAAATTTTTGTTGAAACTCATCTATTTGATAAAATATCTAATTTGCTTAAAGTAAAAAATAGTGGTCAAAAATGGGTAATCGTCACACATCCCAGCTTAGAAGAAATCTATGGAAATAAACTCCAAATATTACTTTCTAAGCATTCATTTGATGTTTCGATAATCACTATTCCTGAAGGTGAAAATTCAAAGTCATTTATTGAAACTCAGAATCTTTACAGCCAATTACTAAAACTCAACTGCGACCGTTCATCAACTTTGATTGCGCTTGGAGGTGGCGTAATTGGTGATATCACTGGATTTGTTGCCTCCACTTTTATGCGTGGAATTGAGTTTATACAAATTCCGACAACACTTTTGGCGATGGTTGATTCTTCTGTCGGAGGTAAAACAGGAATTAACCTCGATGAAGGCAAAAATTTAGTAGGAACATTTCATCAACCAAAAGCTGTGTTTATTGACCCAATTTTATTGGGAACACTTCCTAACCGAGATATGGTTTCAGGAATGGCTGAAGTAATAAAATATGGAGTGATTAAGGATAAATCTCTTTTCCAATTAGTTAGTCATAATCTTGATGAAATAATTTCACTTAGCAATATCGATTTATTGGAAGATATAATTATCAAATCTTGCAAAATTAAAGCAGAAATTGTTGTAGCAGATGAGCAAGAATCCAACCATCGAAGAATATTGAACTTTGGGCATACTATCGGGCACGCTTTAGAAAATATTCTAGGTTATGATACTTTGCGTCACGGAGAAGCTGTTGCCTATGGGATGATTTGTGCAGGAGAGTTATCCAAGAAATATGCAAATTTATCAGAAGATAACTTCAAATTACTTGAGGAAACGATTCGACAACTGCATCTTCATAAATTACCTGATATAGAGCATTATGAAATTCTTAAATCCATTAAAAATGACAAAAAGAATGAAAGAGGTGAATTGAGTGTTATTTTAATTGAATCCATTGGGGATGCTATAATCAATCAAGATGTTACAGATGGTGATATTGCAAATAGTATTAAATATATTAAGAATAATTAATTTATATAATTGCATATTTTATTTGGTGTTAATTTAAAATAGCCAGTAATTTTAGGGTCTGGATATGAAGCGCCATTAGCTCAGTTGGTAGAGCAGTGGACTCTTAATCCATTGGTCCGGGGTTCGAATCCCTGATGGCGTACGATATGACCCAGTAGCTCAGTCGGTAGAGCAACGGCCTTTTAAGCCGGCGGTCGCAGGTTCGATTCCTGCCTGGGTCACTGACTAAAAGCCTTATTCCCGAAGGGAAACAAGGCTTTTTTTGTGCTCTAAAGATTTACACTTAATCAATAATAGTCAAATATATCCAAAATTAAGGACACAATGTAAACTTAACTGTTAATTGGTGATTGGATTTAAATAAAATTCATTATGTCTATGTTAAATACCCTTACAATAACAGCGGAAACCGATAAGAAAGGAGCAAAAGGAAGTGCCAATTCTCGTTGAAATCCATTAACTACTCCAAAAATCGTCCACACTAACAATCCAATGATTGCTGATAATAGAATGGTTACAAATATATCAACCTGACCAACCCAAGCACCCAAAATGATAATCAACAGTAAATCACCATATCCCATTGTTTGTTTTTTGAAAATCAGCCGAGTTATCAGAATCATACTTCCTAGATATGCAAAACCGAATAATGCTCCATATAGTGATTTCAATACAGATACTTCATTTATGAAATAATTTAGGATTAAGACTAACAATCCAACAAATAAAAGAGAAATAGGGATTATCATAAACTCTGCATCAATAAAAGATATCGCAACCAAAGTACTAACAAAGCTAGCGAAAATAATTGCATTTGACATAGGATAGTTGGTAAATGCGAAAAGCCAAATACAACCGGTAACCAATTCTACCAACGGATAACGGATAGAAATATTTTCTTTACAGACTATACACTTTCCTAACTGAAAAATATAACTGAATAAAGGTATATTTCTATAAAATGGAATCTGAGTTTTACACTTTGGGCAATGTGATCCTGGTTTGATAATTGAAATATCCCTCGGAAGTCTATAAATAAGGACATTTAGAAAACTTCCGATTATAAGTCCAAAAATAAACGGAAGAATTAACAGACCATTAGTTGGCAAGTGCATTTCCAAATTGGAAAATTGGTAAGTAAGTTACAATCACAATTAAACCGATTACAGCACCGACTAAAATAATTAGGGCGGGTTCAATTATACTTGTTAACCTATCAACGATTGCATTGACTTGTTTAGTATAAAAATCAGATGCTTTCAAAACTAAATTGTCGATTTCACCTGTTTCCTCACCAGTTGAAACTAACTGGATCATAATGGGAGGGAAAATACCAGTATCTCTGAATGCAACAGAAATACTTGTTCCATTTTCAATTTCTTTTCCTGCTTTTTGAATAGCAAGTTCGAATACTCTATTTTCCACAACTTTTTCAAGTAATTTCATTGTATCCATAACCATCACACCTGAACCAAGTAGAATCCCCATAGTTTTACAGAATTTGCTAAGAATCCCCTGTAATATCAATTTTCCAAATATAGGGATCCGCATGAAAAATCTATCCTTTATCAGCCTTCCAGCGTCTGTAAGAGTAACCAACCAAATTCCTCCCAAACCAAGAAATGATAAGAATAAAACAGATAAGATATTCTTTTGGAACCAGTCACCAGTATTAATAAGAATTTGTGTATAAAGAGGTAATTCTGCATTTAGACTTTCATAAACAGCAGAAAATTGTGGGATTATAACCGTGAAAGTTACTATCAACATTACAAACAAAAACCCAATTATAAATACTGGATAGTACATTGCAGATTTGATTTTTCGTTGAGTATCTTCTACAGTTTCTAAATATTGAGCTAATTCTTCTAGAGTTTGAGATAATTGCCCACTAACTTCACCAGCTCTAACTAAAGAAATATATAAATTAGAAAATACACCTGGATGTCTTTCTAACGCATCTGATAAAAGTAGCCCTTTTCTGATATTTTCTTCAATTATCTTAAGATACTTCTTAAACTTTTTATTTTTTTCTTCGCTTTTAAGAAAATATAAAGCCCGTTCAATAGTTAGTCCTGCAGAGAACATTGTAGATAATTGTCTAGTAAAAAAAACTAATGTAGATAAAGGTACCCTATTTCTAAAACGAGTAATTTGGTATTGCAATCGATCCAAAAATGGACCTAGAAAATCAAATGAAGTATCCTTCTGTGCAAGTTTGATAATAATATTCTTATCAGACCTAAGCTCTTCAGCTGCTTCATTCCTGTTATTGGCTTCTATTTCGCCTTCTTTTCGAACTCCATCTTGCGTGCGAATTATATAACTAAATATAGGCATTATTGACCTTCTATCGTTGACCGAAGAACTTCATAAATTGTTGTTTCTCCGGATTTGATTTTTTCAATTCCTGCATCTCGAAGTTGGGTCATACCCATTTCTATTGCTTTTTCTTTTATTGCTTCCTCATTTGCATTATCATAGATCAATCGTTTTATTGGAAGTGATACTTCTAAGATTTCGTGAATTGCTGTTCTTCCTTTATAGCCTGTAAATCTGCAGTGACTACATCCTTTACCTTGATAGAATTTCGTTTCACCTTTTGCAATTCCAATTCTCTTTAACTCTGAATCAGTTGGAGTGAATTCCTCTTTACATTTTGGACAAATAAGCCGTACTAGCCGTTGAGCCATAACGAGGTTTAAACTTGATCCCAAAAGAAATGGAGGGATTCCGATATCCAATAATCTTGTTACGGTTGATGTAGCATCATTTGCATGAACAGTACTGAAGACTAAATGACCAGTTAGTGAAAATTTCACTGCAATATCAGCAGTTTCACTATCTCGAATTTCACCAATTAGTAAAATATCAGGATCCTGCCTGAGAATAGACCGCAATGAATGAGCAAATGTTAAACCTATATCTTCATTAACATGAACTTGATTTGTACCGGCAACCTGATATTCAACTGGATCTTCAACAGTTGTAATATTTGTACCTTCTGATTGGATTTCCATCAACGATGCATACAATGTTGTAGATTTACCACTACCAGTTGGACCAGAAATAAGTACCATTCCATAGGGTTGATTAATCCACTTCCTGAAAATTTTCAGTTTGTCTTCAGGAAAACCCAAGTTTGTTAAAGATAGAGTTTTCTCACCCGAGCCAAGTAATCGTAGTACTACCTTTTCACCGTGGATTGTAGGAAGAATAGAAACTCGGACATCAATTTCTCTATCTCTCATTCTAATTTTCATACGACCATCTTGAGGAAGACGATGTTCTGCAATATTCAACCGAGCTAAAATTTTAATTCGGGCTACCATTCCATTTAGAGATGTCATTGGGGGTGACATAATTTTCGTTAACACACCATCAATTCTAATTCGGACAATTACATTTTCTTTCCCTGGTTCTATGTGTATATCAGTTGAATCTTCCTGAATTGCCTCTAAAAGAATCAAGTTAACGAGTTTTACAAAAGGTGCATCCTCAGCAGATACTTCTTCTTCAGATAACAATAGTTCTTCTTGGTTATCTTCATCACCACTAATGATACTAAGATTGGAAATTACATCTTCCACCTGACCAGATTGACGAACTGCTCCGTACTTCTTTTCTATAACTCGAGATAATGCAGATTGGCCGGCTACCATTATTATCGGATTCAAACTTGTAATTTTTCGGATGCTATCCAAAATGGCCAAATCTTCAGGATCTTCCATTGCAATCAAGATGTTCGATTCTTTAACATTCAACGCAATTACATTATTCTCTACTGCAAAATCTTCAGGTACTAGTTGAACAACTTCAATAGGTGCGGTCATCATTTCTTCTTCAAGAATATGCTTATGTCCTAGCTGAAGGGAATATGCTTTTACCAAATCGTTTTCTGAAATAACACCTTGTTTGATTAAAATATGACCAAGCTTTTCGTTAGATACTTTCTGTTCGCTTAAGGCATTTTCTAATTGTTCATTAGAAATAATTTCTTCGTGAACAAGAATATCACCTATTTTTTCAAACTGATGGTTAAAATTTGACATATATCTCCGTTATTTAATCACAATCATCATCACCTGAACGCACTAAAGTAATTTCAATCTGATTACTTGTAGTATTGATTGGATCCGTTAAAGTTACTAAAATAGATGAAGTGAAATCCTCATACTCACATAAATCACAAGATGAAGGATTCCCTGTTGGGCAATCTTCTGGATTTTGTTCAGATAATAAATCGCGAGGATATCTTATTGTCCAAGTTGCTTGTCCTGAAGGATCTGTAATAGCTGGATTGTCAGTCAATATCTCAGCTCCTGATGCAAGAAGTTGCACGGTCCCATTATCAATTTGATATTGATAGTAATCCATTAAAGAAACAGATATTGTAATATCTCCTGTGTATGTAACACCATTGTCATCTTGATTTGGAAATGTAGAATAATCCCAAAATGCGAAATCTGTATTTGCAGTCAATTCACCAGGTTGGAAAGGTAAAGTAGTTGGCTCTCCGTTATGATTATACCTGCTATCCAATATCAAATACTCATTATCTCCACTAAAAGTCTGAGCTTTAACAACAACATCAGCAAACATAGATGCTGAACTGTAAGTTGCTATTGTCCAAGCAATCCCCGGATAGGATAATCCATCAACTGGGTTTGCATTTCCTGTTTTTGCTTCACCAATGATAAAAGCTGGTTGTTGAGCTTCACTCCAATAATCTGAGTCTGTTGGTGAATTACCAGTGTTATCATCAACTAAACTGACATAAACAAGACTATCTGCTTCCGTTGTACCCCAATACGATTTATCACCTATAACATAAGTATTTGTTTCATTATAAACTCCAGAAATTTCAGAAATAGAGACCCAAACATTTGTGCAATCACTCACAGGATTTGAGTGTTCATCCCAAATGGAAATAGCAATTGGCATTTGATAAGCACCACCACCTATCGCATTAATATCAACATAACTAAAGTTAATCTCTCCATATTCTGCTGCTCCAGTAACAATAGTTACCATTGCATCTTCTGCGATTGAAATAGCATTATCTAAAGAATAATCCGTTTCATCTGCTTCAAATAGGGCTGCTTGTATATTCACTGATCCAGGTCTGTTACCTGAATTCAAGGAAACACTTGCTGTTCCATTTGAACTCTCAACAATTGCAATTGTTGTTGGATCGGTTTCCAATCCATTAAAATTGATATCATTAGTAAAATTACCGTCACCATTAGGATACATCCCATCTAGTGGATAAGGTGGAAGTATTTCGAATCTAACCTGATATGCTTGTCCAACAGGATTACCATAACCATCTTTAATTACTACAGATATATCTGTGCTTTCTTGACCTCCACCGCCTGTAACTTGGATTTCATTTGGATATGCTGGAATAATTTCCATTGTAACAGCATACGATGGATTCACACTAATATGAATTGTATCTTTCAATCCCTGTGAATTCCCAATAATATAAGCTAGACCTGATGTCCCTGACATATTAAAAGTAGCAGATGCAGTTCCTTCATCCGAAAAAAAGCTGTACGGATCAATCGAACCAAATGGTATTAGAATTCCTGAAGAATCTTTCATACTTTGAAAATGAATAACAGTATTCTCATCTGGAATATCTCCAAGTGAATCTACCATAGTTGCAGTAATATGAGCTGTTACACCATCTAATTGACCTAAATCATCATAAGGAAGATAATAGTGATCACTTTCTAGTGTTAATGAACTATTGGATTGGCTGTTTAACTTGAACTCAACAGATACTGTATCAGAAATTTCTATTTCTTCTTTAGTTATATAAGCTTTGATTTCTGCAACCCCTAAATCCATTGCAGTGGTTGATAGTGCAACCTGACATTTACCAATTTCATCTGTTAGTACATCATTGGGAACAATCAGGGCACCAAAAGCTGTCAAATTACTAAAATTCACTTTAACATTTTCTACAGCATAACCTATTGAATCTCGTACAAATGCTGAAAACATAGTTGTGTAAGTTGAATCTAAATTACTATCTGATACTAAAACAATATTGTCTGAATCATCAGAAATCAAAGTTATAGTTTGCACTTTCCCTTCAATAGGACTAATTAGTAATGTATCAGTAGTTTCTGCAATATTTCCAACTTCATCTTCATATTTAGCTGTTATTTCTATATTTCCTGATTGACCATTATCTTTGTACTTGATCCTCATCTTGCCGTTTTCATCAGTCTGAGTATCAAGTTGTTCAATTTCACCTAGAGTTTGACTTTCATCCAAATTATTGTGCATAAAAATAATGGTCTTATTTGATAAAAATTGTCCCGCATCATCCTTTAATTCTGCAGTTAGCGTTACAGTTGTTAAGCCGTAATCAGCAAAAGTCTCATCTTCGCTTGAATCATGCGTCAAAGAAATTTCATAATCATACTCATTTAATTTGAACTCAACAGATACAGTATCGGAAATTTCTGTGCTTCCACGATTTAATTCCAAATCAGAAAAATAATGAGTGTTATCTGGTAATGCCATAACTCTTTCTAATTCTTCTTTAGTAATATAAGCTTTGATTTCTGCAACCCCTAAATCCATTGCAGTGGTTGATAGTGCAACCTGACATTTACCAATTTCATCTGTTAGTACATCATTGGGAACAATCAGGGCACCAAAAGCTGTCAAATTACTAAAATTCACTTTAACATTTTCTACAGCAAAACCTAGTGAATCTCGTACAAATGCTGAAAACATAGTTGTATAAGTTGAATCTAAATTGCTATCTGATACTAAAACAATATTGTCTGAAACATCAGAAATCAAAGTTATAGTTTGCACTTTCCCTTCAATAGGAATAATTAGTAATGTATCCGTAGTTTCTGCAATATTTCCAACTTCATCTTCATATTTGGCTGTTACTTCAATATTTCCTGATTGACCGTTATCTTTGTACTTGATCCTCATCTTTCCGTTTGCATCAGTCTGTGTATCAAGTTGTTCAATCTCACCGAGAGTTTGACTTTCATCCAAATTATTGTACAGAAAAGTAATGATTTTATTCGATAAAAATTGTCCAGCATCATCCTTTAACTCTGCAGTTAGTGTTACAGTTGTAACGCCGTAATCAGCAAAAGTCTCATCTTCGCTTGAATCGTGTGTCAAAGAAATTACATAATCATACTCAGGTGAGGTTGGAGTACGAGTATCGCAAGTCCAACTTAAAATTAGAATACTTAATGTTAACAATATCCATAAACTGTGAAAAATTACTTTCCTCATTTTACTTTCTCCTTTTTCTATTTATCAGAATTAGAATCAAGAGAATTTTGTTTTTCGTTTTCCTCTTGAATATCTGTTTCGTAATTTTTGTGTATTGAGTTCTTAACAATACCTGACTCATTGCCAACTACTATTGTTGGAGTTATCTGAATAATTAAATCAGTTTTATTCTCAATTTCAACTGTATGTGTAAATAATTTTTTTCCAAGCCATGGAATTCTCCATAACAGTGGAAATTTGTTTTCTACAAACTTATTATCAGCTCCCAATAAACCAGCAATAATAATTGAATGTCCATCTTTTACTCTAATAGTAGTAGTCGATGTTCGTTTTTTAACCCATGGAATATTTCTGTCTGGTCCAATAAAATCATAAATTGAACTAACCTCAGGTGTTACAGTCGTTGTTATATGGCCATCTGAATTTACAGTTGGTAAAATATTTAACTTGATACCTACTTCTTCCCTTTGGACTTGAACTTGCCCACCAACTCCTCCGCTTGAAAGAATGTACGGAACCACATCTACCATTGAAATATTAGCTTCCCTACCATTAAGTGTTACAATTTGAGAATTAGTCAGTACTTTTGCTTTATTGTTTTTCAGAAGAAAATCTAAAGTTAAATCGAATGCAGTTAACTGCCTGCTAAACCCGATTTGTGCAGAAGGATCAATCCTCTGAAAATACAATTCGCTTGGGATTTGCCCAGTTGTCATTGGATCAAATTCCTGTGAGAATGTACCATCGCCATTATCAGTTATCCCTAAACCAGGTACAAGAGAGCCCCAACCAGAATTTGGCGGGATAGCGTTTTCAGCAATTATCGTTGTTAAACTTGCTAGTTTTGCCCAGTCAATTCCAAGTTTTTCTTCATCTGATACAGATACTTCAATAAGTCTAGCTTCAAGCATTATTTGGGTTGCTGGTACATCTACATTTTCTATAATTTCTTTTATCTCTGCAATTTTCTTAGGACTTGCATGAATCAATAATTTATTACCTGATTTATCAACTTCAATTTGTTCAGAGATATTCACGAGTAATTCTTTCACTTCCATAGCATTTGCATATTGTAGTGTTATCACATGCGAAGTAATTCCGACTTCTTCTCTTAATTTTGAATGTTTTGCAACCAAAATTGAATTACCTACAATTTCATAACTTAACCCAGCTGCACGAACAACAAGATTGATTGCTTGGTCAACAGGTACATCTTCTAGATGTAAGGTTAATTTTTCTTCAGTATTTACTCCAGGTCCAGTAACAATATTGTATCCACTTTCTTCTGCTAGAATCGATAGTATAAGTGGGATGTGAGAATCTTCAGCATGGATTGTTACTTTTTTCTCTACAGTATTTGATTGTTGTACCTTTCCTGTTTGAGCAGAATCTGTAGTTGAAAACAGCAATGCAGTAAATGTAATTACAAATAGTATTTTTTTCATTTTATTCCTATATCCTATAAATTAGTTAGTTATTATTTTGATTATTTGGTTGAAGCGAATATTCTTTAATTTCTCCATCGGTCAATATTTCTACTTCATCATTTGAGATGGAAGTAATAATACCACCAGCAATTGAATCTCCCTTTACTACAGAAAATACTTGGTTACGATAGTGAACAATAGCTCTTGGTGTTTGCCCACTGACAATTCCTGATATTCTTAAAGCACTATAAGTATAGTATGAACCTAAACTACTTTTATCGATTGAAATTACAGCTGACAAATCTGTTGGATATTTGTTAATTTTAAAATCAAATTCATGTCGATTTTGTAGATTATTTTCTAAAGATATAATCTGTTTTTGGAGGATATCGTCAGTACCGATTATTTCCTCATCGTATGATTTTCTAAATTCTTTATGAACTGTGTGCATTGAATACATTTGATAAATCCCATAGTATCCAATTATAATTATTGAAAATATTAAAACTACATCCCACACAAATTTATCTCTCTTTGACATCATAATATTACCCACTGTGTTTATTTAGTGTTAAAGTTGATATTTTCATTTCTATAATCTGTTCCATCAGTTCTTCTGGTGAACTGGCTAAAGATATTCTTTCTATCCCGTTTTTTACTTTATATTCATCAATCACAATAATTCTATTGTGCCTTTCTAGTTCAGTTATGAATTTCCCAAACTTATCAAATGAACATTCAATTGTTAGTTCATAAGGTATTTTTGTATGATTGCGAAATTTCTCCTTTGCATCAGGGGCCAGATGAATTGTTTTTATTTCGAGGGTTTCCAAAATATCAGTAAGATGATTCAAAAATATAACCGACTCCTCTTTTTTAACCGCATCTTGAGATGAAGTTGCTAGATTATTTTCAAAAATAGTATAAACTCGGTTTAAGCTTTCTGACAATATCTGTGCTGTAATCAGTTTTTCATTTGCTTTTATTTGTTCATCTTCTAAGTCCATCAGAATGTCAGGTTTTGGGTCAAAACCATACGATTTGATAATTTTGAAAGACAACATTGCTAGTACAAGAATACTAAACAAATATATACTTCTTTTCATCCTATATTATTTCCTTCTATTATTGTTTTCTTGTTTAGCTTCAACCTGAAACAGTAAGTATTCCTGTTCTCTTGTTGTTCTTCTATCAGAGCTTTTAAACTGGATTTCCGGAAAATCTCTCGAAAATAACTCATTATTAGTTAATAGATTGATTAATTCATTCACAACATCAAAGTCTTTTTTGTCTGAATAAACTCTAGATATTGCGGTAATTATCAACCGATTATTTCTAAACTCCAGCTCTGTAATAGCCATATGTTCTGGAGTTATATTTGCTATGATTTTTAATTTTTCGGCCCAAAGAATCCGATTAGTTTCAATTTTGTGCAAGGATTCAATATCTTTTTTTGATAAATTGATGCCTTCTTTTTTCAGAGCATTCGACTGATCAATCACATCTTCAATGCGGTTTTCTCTAAGATTTACAAGTGTAGATAAATTTTGTGAAATGTAATAATACCCGTAAGATATTCCTATCATCACAATCAATATAAAACCAAAGATTATCCAGCGAGTTCTTTCCTTTTTTTGTTCTGAAAGCAATTCTCTGTTAACTGTTTGGTTTAGATTTATGAGAATTAAATTTTTCATACTTTCTTCTCCAATCCTCTAATGGCAGCACCAACTGCTACTGTGTATTGAGTGGGATTTTCAATATTCAATTTATGATCAATCTTTTCACAAGGGTTTAGTATTTCGACAGTCATATTCAAATATTCACTTAACATCGCCTGTAAGCCAGGAAGAACTGCTGAGCCACCAGTAAGGAAAAAACGATTAAAATGAGTATTAGCACTTGATTTTAAGTAATACCTTAGTGTTTTTCGAATTTCATCACCAAAACTAGCAAATATCGTTTTCTCTGCTATTTCTAATCCAAAAGAGGTAGAAGATTCAGAATCAATACTATTAGTATTTACAGCATCTACACCTTTTTCAAATTTCATTGTTTCCGCTTCGCTATAGCTAATTGAATGAGCTTCCATAATTGCTTTTGTAAAATGATGCCCAGCAGTTTGTAGCTCTCGAGTAAATATTCTTTGGTTAGATCCCCACACAATTAAAGTAGAAGAGTTGTTTCCCAAATTTAGAATCACATCTACACCATCAGAAGTTAAACCATTTAATGCTAAATAGACATTTAATGCAGAAACTGGATCTGTATCAAAAACACCCGTTTTGAAACCAACATTCTGTATGATTTCATGATGTTGGTTCAATAATTTTTTTGTAGTAGCAACCAAAAGAACATTTATTTTATCTAGTTCTTTGGCATCACTCCCGATAATGTGATAATCCATTACTGCACTAGAACCATCTAATGGAATGTGTTTTTTGGCTTCAAATTCAAGAGATGAAATCAGTTCCTGATTTGACATTTCCAAAGTTGTAATTTGTTTAATACTCACAAAATTACCCGAAATGGAAGATACAACATTCTTAATCCGTTTTGGGTTAATTTTCATCTCTTTACATAAATCTAAAATTGCAGCAACCCAATGAGATTTATCAATAATTTCAGGATCAAAAACATCCATTTCATCAATAATTCTACGATTTCCTGCATTGATTAATGTATAACCGGATGCGTTCTTTTCCAGTTGAACAATTTTAACGCTATAATATCCAAAATCAATTCCTAAAGCTGACATATATTATTTTTTTTCTCCATAGTCTGATAGTTTTAGAGATATTTCATTCGTTCCTTCATATTCTATTGATGGGAAATGTGGAGGAGGTGCGCATGATAAATTCCTGTCATAATGATAATCTTTATCCATTCCTATACCAGGAAAAATATCATAAGGTCCTGGTAGATTTCTTTCCATAAATCCTCTATATCTTTGAACAACGCCACCCCACAATATTATATTACCACGAATATCACTTTGGTTTGTATATCCTCCAAAAATAGAAGGACCTCGTCCATCTCCATGGGGTGGATCGTAGAAATTTGAGGTGTTTTGCCAATATTGAATTACAAAAGACTCATTAAAAGCACAAAGATCTGCATGAATTACAATATCTTGATTACTTCCATAACTATCCCTTGCACCATTTGCCCAAGTATTTGCAATAATCACATTTGCACCAGATACTAAACCCATTATATTATCGCTTCCACCTTCGCACCGCTGTTGTGGTTGTGGTACGGTATTACCAATTGCATCTGCATTTTTTAGATTATCTGTTAACCATATATTACACCAGGTTGTATCAACAGGAGGAGGTCCATAAAAACCACCAGGCCAACCGTGCCTTCTATAAGTCATAAACTCATCTGTAACTATTGTATATCTTCCCTTAAAAGTTCCATGAACTCTGACTTGCCCACCTTTTACATAAATTACAACAGGTCTATTTGTATGCCGTGTTTCATCGAGTAACAATGCATCTTGATCAGGTTGACCAGTATGTTTATTAATTGGTTCAAAATCACAGTGAGCAAACCCATGCGGACCACAAATTGTAGATTCCATGAATTGATCATTCCCACTATTATCAACCCACTTTGCATGATATGATTGCAGTGAATCCTCATAAGAAGGACACTCCCTCAAATCAGCTCCATTCAATGTACAAGCCTCGAGGTCTCTCGGGCGTGGTAATGGATTAGCAGTGTAATCATAATTCCATTTTAAATGTGGTGGTTTAAGATACCACCATTGTTTTACACGAAACTCTCCAGATTCAATAAATTCTATGTCAGTCATAATTAAAGTATCACGAGATGCAGCTCCTGAACCATATTTTAATAATCTTTTTGCATCATAAGTATAATCTGAGGCGTTGATAAGTTCTCTATAACCAACTGGAGGTAATTTGACTTTTGGCCTACTAAGCGTATCAGGATTTCCTTGAAAAACACTATTAAAATTATGTCCGTTAAGTTCTATTGTTTGACCATAAGTAATATAGACTGTGCTTGTAAATACCGGAGGTGGATAATAAGTGCTTAACACCATTGTCCCATTTGATTGTATATTTCCTCCACCAAGGTCATCACCAGCTCCAAATGTTACATCTCTTCTTTCAGAACCTGAACCATCATAAACAAAAGGAGCACCTCCTGCTTGTTCATCATCAGTCAAATACATATATTCTGCTAAACTTTCTCTTGAAAAAGCCATTTCGACTGTTCTAGTTATTTCTTTTGTTTGACCATCCAATGTGTGTATTATCGCAACTCCTTCAACCGAACCATAGCGTAAATCTCTATAAGTTAATGAATCTGTTTTAATACCAAGTTCAACATCCCTATAAAATCCCATGTTTTCGATTTCTTCACCTTCTAATACAACATAATTAGATTCAGAATCTGCAAAAAGATCAGCTTTTACTAGATTCCTATAAACTTTTTCAGCTAAACCTGTTTCGGCATTGTATAATGCTTTTGTTTCGGCTATTCGATAATTTAGCTTGTAGCGTTTATGACTTACCCATTTAAAATAAGCAAAAACTAATCCTATACCAACAATTGCAAAAATTATTGTAATTGGTAAAATGCTTCCCTTTAGTTTGTTAACAAATATCATAGTTTATTCGAAATATAAAATCGAGGGGTGAATACCTCTTTCTTAAAATTGTAAATTCGTCCATCTTCATTATTTTGAATTGATATTTCAATTTTGAAAATAGATTGAATCAATTCCATAAATCCAGATGAGTGATTACCTACACCCGGAGATATATGGTCACACCAAAAATCCAACAAAGTCATAGAATTTTCTTTTTCCTGCTCAAAAGAAAATCTTAAAATTGGTTTATCATCAATTAAAATACCTTCATTGTTATTCGCTGAAATGATAACATTTGTATCATTTTTCTTTAGTGTTATCCGTCTAAAATTATCTTCAGTTGAAAGAGTGATATCATTAGTATATTTCAGTTGTTCGGTAATTTCATCCAATGCAACATTACCATAGTGAATAATTCTCTCTCTGTTAAATTCTTGCTCAAAATTGCGAGATACTTCAGAAAAAATATATCCCATTCCAAGCATAACTGTAGATGAAATTGCGATTGCAATCAAACCCTCAACTAAAGTCATTCCTTTAAATTGCTTATTAAGAATATTCATCATTACAAATTATATTCAATTTGTTTTACAAAAAATTCCATTGATTTATCTATGGATTCACCAAACGATTTATCTACCCATGATATTTTCGTGGATAGAATAAAATGTTTAGCAGCCGTAGAGCCATGATGTCCTGGGGTTATATTCCTTCGAGACAAATGACCAACTACATGGTTGTTATCAGATCTTTCAAATAATACTACTTCTTCAAGCGTATTAGCACTATTTGACATTCCAACTTGATTTGAGGCAATCCTAGCTTTCCAATATTCAGTATAATCACGCAGAGCATCATAAGCTTTTTCCTCAAGGTGAATTGATGTTAGTTGGGCTTTTGCCTTTGTAACACCGGTCATGATAGCTATGGATGCTGCTGCAATAATAATTACACTTACAAGAATTTCAACTAGAGTAAATCCTTGTTTGATTTTGAAAGTTTTAATCAAAATACACCTTTTTCAAAATTATCTGGATTTTCTGCAATTTGGATTACTTCCATTCGATCCACTTTCCCTTGAAGAAGCAAACGATGTAAGTCTTGATCTAGAGTCTGCATTCCCTCGGTTCCACCAGCTTGGAGAAGTGATGGTAATTGATAAATTTTATCCTCTCTTATCAGATTACGAACTGCTGAATTTGCAGACAAAACCTCGCAAGCAGGAATCCTACCCTTGCCATCTTTTGTAGGTAGGAGTCTTTGTGCAATAATTGCTTCAAGACTTTCGGATAACATCGAGCGAATCTGTCCTTTTTGAGATGCAGGAAAAACATCGATAATTCTGTCAATTGTTTTTCCTGCACTATTAGTATGCAAAGTTGACAATACCAAATGTCCTGTTTCTGCTGCAGTTAAAGCTAACTGAATTGTTTCCAAATCACGCATTTCTCCAACAAGAATTACATCTGGATCTTCTCTGAGTGCAGATCTTAACGCATTAGCGAAACTGTGAGTTGACGCTCCTAATTCTCTCTGATTGATCAAACAGTTTTTTGAAGTATGATAATATTCAACTGGATCCTCAATTGTAATTATATGGCAATTGCGATTGTCGTTGATATAATCTATCATAGCAGCAAGAGTAGTCGATTTACCACTACCTGTAGGACCTGTTAACAAAATCAAGCCCATATCTTTCATAGCCAGTTGATTAATAATCGGCGGAAGACACAGCTCATCTGAAGATTTTATCTCAGACGGAATAGTACGAAATACAGCAGCAAGTCCATTAATTTGGTTAAAGAAATTTACTCTGAAACGACCATGACCTTCTAAAGATGCTGAAAAGTCAATTTCAAGTTTTTTATCGAATATTTCTCGTTGCTTTGGACTGGTTACTTCACCCAAAATATGACGCAATATTTCGTCATTCATAACTTCCATTCTGAGTTTTTTCATTTCTCCATTTATACGAATCATCGGGATGCTTCCTGTACTTAAATGGAGATCAGATGCACCACTATCTAAAGAATATTTCAGTAATTCATCAACAGAGATCATATTATTTTTCTTTCTGACCGTAACCCTTATACTTTCCTCGTTCTAGAAAATATGTCAAGACTTTCCCTTCACCGGCCTGCATATCTGGGAGACTTGTAGCAGTAATTGTACCAATCAAACCTTCACGAGGATCTTCTGATAATGCTAAAGTGAAATCCCATTTTGAAAGTATTGATCTCTTTAAACCAAGCAATCCTTCTTCAGTAAGAACTTCAACATCAGAAGCAATTTTATGGCTCTCTTGATAGTAAATCTCAGATGCTTCCAAAATAGCTTGTACAGTTACTTTTGCATCTGATGAATAACCTCTCTCAACATATTTTAGGTATGTAGGAATAGCAATTGCAGCAAGTGCTCCAAGTATAACAACTACAATCAATACTTCTACTAAAGTAAAACCTGATTCCATTTTCTTTTTTAACTTTACTAACATTTGGATTTTCTCCTTTTTTGTGATATTTTACTAAAAGTTATCCAGTAAGTTTAAGATATATTCTGCATAACCATAAAGAAATAATTTGTAACAAAATGTTGCGAAAACAAAACATATTTTACTAAATGAAATAATATAATAATACTTACTAAAATTTCTCGTATTACTCTTGAATTATACTTTAGTTTGTTTTTACGATTTAACTTTATTTTGATAAAATATCTCTTCATAATTAGGATATTTTTGCTTTCCCAATTGCTTTCAGATGTTAAATTTAGCCGTTATCTAAAATAGAAATATTCTGAATAATCGAAGGAGTTTATTATGAAAAAAACAAAAACAATAGATTATATTTTAGGGATTATCACAGGAATGTCAATTATGTTGGCAATTTGGGCATGCACTTCAAATCCTCTAAACGCAAGTTACTCGTCAGTTCAAGAAGTGAAAGTCGTGAATGCTTCTTGGGAACCAGTGAAGGTTGAAATTGTAGAATAATCTCTGTTTTATTGTATCCGATTTGATGTAAACTTACAATTCATTTTGTTTAGGAAAATCATAAATGGCAACTTACAAAATTGGATATTATCAATTTAAACCGATATTCGGGAAATTTGAAGAAAATCTTCAAAATGTACTTACTGCTTTGCAAAATATTGAAGCGGATTTAATCGTACTTCCAGAACTACCATTTACGGGATATTCTTTCAAAGATAGAAATGAGTTGGAATCTATGTCAGAAGATCCTCAAAATTCTCAAATTATCGAAGAATTAACTAAACTTTGCGATAAACAAAATTTTCATCTCGTTACAGGATTTGCAGAAAATAATGATGACAAATGTTTCAACAGTGCGTTGTTAATTGGAGCAGATGGAATTTTGCAAACCTATAGAAAACTACATTTGTTTAACGAAGAAAAATACTGGTTTGATGCAGGAAATCTACCTTTAACAGTTACAAATATCAACGGTATGAAAATTGGAATGATGATTTGTTTCGACTATATTTTTCCGGAAGTTTCAAGAACTCTGACCTTATTAGGAGCTGATATAATTTGTCATCCATCCAATCTCGTGTTGGACTACTGCCAAAAAGCAATGGTTACACGATGTCTGGAAAACAATATCTTTACAATTACCACCAACAGAATCGGGGAAGAAATTAGACCACACGGATCTGTGAAATTTACAGGGAAAAGCCAAATTACCGCTCCCAAAGGAAAAATCATACATCAAGCAGAAGTGCAACAAGCGAATCTAAGAATTGTTGAAATTGACATTGCCGATGCCAGAGATAAAATGATTACCAATACAAACCACGCTTTAGAAGATCGTCGTCCGGAGTTTTACAAAAATAAATTAAAATGAAAGAACATCAAATGGAAAAATTTAAATTATATCGCTGGGCAATCACTCTGGCAATTATCACGGTTTTTTATAATGTTTTTGAGGGACTAGTATCCATTTATTTCGGTATGGATGACGAGACTCTATCACTTTTTGGATTTGGAGTAGATTCGTTTGTTGAAGTCATTTCTGGAATTGGAATTTGGCATATGGTAATCCGCCTAAAAAGAAATGGTGAAGAACAGAGAGATGGTTTTGAGAGAACGGCACTCAGAATTACTGGATCTGTATTTTATCTCTTGGTTGCAACTTTAGTGATTTCATCTGTTTGGAATTTAATAACTCATCATCAACCAGAAACTACTTTTTGGGGAATTGTAATATCCAGCATTTCCATTTTTACAATGTGGTTACTAATCCATTACAAAAAACAAATTGGTGGAAAACTAAACTCCCAAGCAATTATTGCAGATGCGAATTGTACTAAAACTTGCATGTATTTATCTATCACGCTTCTAATAGCAAGTACAGGTTACGAGTTAACAGGTTTCGGTGGAATTGATGCAATTGGCTCACTAATAATTGCAGGGTTTGCTTTTAAAGAGGGTAAAGAATCCTTCGACAAATCAAACGATTTATCATGCTCTTGTTGTTCGTGTGATTGATACAAATAAATATTAAATTTGACATTTATCATTTTCTTTTGTATTATAGAGGGTCGAATGGAATGCAATAATTGTAAATCACTTAGACAACAGAAAGGAAATTATTATGGATAAACAGACAAAACTTAGAGATGGAACAAGTGTCTTAATTCGTCCATTAACTAAAGAGGATGTAGATAATTCTTTTTCTTTTTTTCAAACACTTTCTCAAAATGATAGAAACTATCTCCGAGCAGATGTAACTCAAAAACGAATAATTGAACGACGAATAAAAGCTATGGAAAACGGGAATATCTATAGATTCATTGCTATCATAAACGGCGAAATAGTTGCAGATGGATCGTTAGAACTTGAAGAAAACGGATGGAAAGAACATGTCGGAGAACTGCGTCTCATCGTCTCCCCCGCATATCAAAGAATGGGATTGGGTATGCTTATGGCTCACGAATTATATATCAAAGCAGTTTACGAAAAAGTTGATGAAATTATAGTAAAAATTATGAAACCTCAAAACTCTGCATTACGAATCTTCCAAAGAATGGGATTTAAAGAACACGCTACTTTCCCAGATTATGTTAAAGATGTGGATGGAAATAAGCACGACTTAATTGTAATGCGATGCGACCTGCAAATATTGTGGGATGAACTCGAAAATTACTTTGAAGATTCTGATTGGCAACGAGCAAGATAGCAAATTCAATGATTCAAGAACTGATTAGACGAAACCGAAGTTATCGTCGTTTTTATCAAGATTTCAAAATTGAGCACGAAACTTTGACCGAGCTAGTTAATTGTGCAAGATTATCTGCTTCCGCAAAGAATTTCCAACCGCTGAAGTATATTCTTGCTTGTGATTCCAAGCATAATGATTTGATTTTCCCAAATTTGGCTTGGGCTGGTTTTCTTAAAGATTGTGTCGGTCCTAAAGTTGGTGAACACCCCTCAGGGTATATAATCATTCTATCGGATAATAAAATACAGAGTCACCGGGTAAATTGTGATTTGGGAATCGCTTGCCAAAGTATTTTGCTGGGAGCAACCGAAAAGGGATTTGGTGGATGTATAATCGCGGCTGTAAATAAAACTGAATTGCGTAAATCACTCAACATTTCTGATGAATATGAAATACAATTAGTCATTGCAATAGGAAAACCAAAAGAAACAATTGTTATTGATGAAATAGACAACGAAGAAAGCACAAAATATTGGCGCGAAGATGATGGAACGCATCATGTTCCCAAGCGTAAATTAGAAGACATTATTTTGGAACTGAAATGACTAAGTTAATCTTACTATCAAACGATGACGGTATTTGGGCTGGTGGTTTAAAAGCTTTATACGATGGAGTAAAAGATTTGGGCGATGTTTGGGTGGTCGCTCCCGACACTGAACGAAGTGCAACAGGACATGCAATAACTCTTTCTACTCCAATTCGAGTAAAAGAAATTGATTTTCACAATAAAGGAATCACAGGTTATGCTTGCTCAGGAACTCCAGCAGATTGTGTAAAAATAGCAGTTGATGCAATACTTCCACGAAAACCTGATATTTTAATTTCTGGGATTAATCACGGAGCAAATCTAGGAGTGAATGTGCTTTATTCCGGAACTGTATCTGCGGCAACGGAAGGAATGTTATTAAATGTTCCATCAATTGCAGTTTCACTTGCAACATTTAAAAAAGCAGATTACTCTTATGCTCAAAAATTATCTGCTATAATTGCTGAAAATGTAATTAAAAACGGGCTCCCCGGTGAAACTCTACTGAATGTAAACATCCCTCCTGTGCCCGAAGATAAAATTGCCGGTATCAAAATTACTAAACACGGCCGTTCTACTTTTAAAGAACATTTTGACAGAAGAGTTGATCCGAGAAATCGAGTATATTATTGGTTAAGTGGAACAGAAGCGGAAATTCAAGAAGACTCTGATAGAGATGGAGAAGTAATAAAACAAAATTTCGTTTCAGTTACTCCAATCCACTACAATCTGACTGATGAAAGTAATTTTGATAAAATCGGGAAGTGGAGTTTGTTTAACTGAATTTAAACTATGAGTGATATTGTTATTTTTTCACATCTGATTATTCCGGAATCGGAAATCAAATTTTCCGCATCAAGAAGCAGTAAACCCGGTGGACAAAATGTAAATAAAGTATCCACTAGAATCACACTTTACTTTGATATTAATAATGCATATTCATTGGATGATTACCAAAGGGACAAAATTTTATCTAAACTTCACACAAGAATAAACAAAGATGGAATTTTACGAGTAAGCTCGCAGAAATATCGAACTCAAAAAGCAAACAAAATTGCATCAATCGAACGATTTATTGAACTAATCCAAAATGCATTAAAGGAAACTCCACGACGAAAACCAACGACAATCCCAAAATCTCAAAAGAAAAAGCGTTTGGAAGATAAAAAACACAGAAGTATCACCAAAAAACTCCGATCAAAGGAAATTTCATTGGACGAGTAGTTCAAAAATATATCACAGAATTTTCTCTAAGAATGCGTAAAATACCAACCAGTTTTAATATAAAAAAGAACAAAGTAAATACTATGGCAACGGAAAATAAAATACCCAAGCTTAAATGGGGTATGATTGACAAAGCTGGGAATATCCAGCAAAATGACTGCACATACTTCAACGGTCGTGTGGTCGGACAGATAACAGATAATAATTATGATGAAGTAGTTAACGAACTTACTTCTCATTTTGAAACACTTCAGAACAAGTATTTGGATTTGGAAAAGTCGATCCAGTCAGCGAATGCTAAAATAGATTATCTGATTCAAATTGACGGATTGATTGAATATCTTCCCCAAGTTGATGCTTTGGGAGATTTTGAAACTTTGATGTCTAATCTTGAAGAACTCAAGTCAGAAATTATTGGAGATCCAAAAGACAACCTGCAACAAAAAGAAGAAATTTGTGCAGAAGTTGATAAGTTGAATTCTTCTGATAACTGGATAAATAATATAGGGAAAATCCGCGAATTTCAGAAAAAATGGGAATCGATTGGGCCAGTTCCAAAAACTAAAAATAAATCTATAGAACAGAGATTTCAGTTATCTATTCGGGAGTTTTATTCACATTATCGAAAACAACTCGGTGATAAAGAACAAAATCATATTCAAGAGAAAGAAGAAATTTGTAAAAAAGCTGAAAAATTGAGCACATCTCGTTCGTGGAATACTACATCAGAAGAACTTCAACAATTGCAAAAAGATTGGCATAAAATCGGAAAAGTATCCCACGAAATGGAAGAAGAAATGTGGGGTATATTTCAGGGATTTGTAGATAAATTCTATACTCGTCGCCATACTTATTATGACAAAATTGAACAACGCCAACGCGAAAATTTGATGCTAAAGGAGAAATTTTGTAGTCTCGCAGAAGAAATTCTCTCTTCGATAGATTGGAATCATGCAGAATTTTCATTTCATAAACTTGAAGAAGATTGGAAAATAGTTGGACCTGTTCCTAAAGAAAATACTAAGGATCTTCGTGATAGATTCCAGAAATCAGTCAAAGCATTTAACAAACTTCGTGAAGAACATCAAGAGGAAATTGCTCAACTACAAAAAGACAACTTTGAGAAAAAAGAACAACTTTGTAAACAAGCTGAAGAATTTAGCAATTCAAACGATTGGAAAACAGCATCTCAAAATATTGATGAACTTTTCAAAGAATGGAAATCTATTGGATTTGTTCCAAAAGACAAAGAAGATAAAATTTGGAAACGGTTCCGTGGTGCCCTAAACATATTCTACAAACGACGAAAAGATAATTTCAAGGAAATCAAAAAACAACAACATTTAAATTTAGAAAAAAAAGAAATACTGTGTGCCAAGGCAGAAGAATTAAGCACATCTGAAGATTACCAAAAAACAACGAATGAAATAATCAAGCTCCAAAAAGAGTGGAAGACTATTGGATTCGTTCCAAAAGAGAATTCAGACGAAATATGGAAACGATTTCAGACTGCTACACAAAGTTTTTTCGATAGAAGAAACAAACATCTAGAAATTGAATTTGTTGAAAACTTGAAAAAGAAAACTCTAATTTGTGAATCTGCTGAAAAATTATCTAAATCTACTGATTGGAAAGAAACTGCAGGCCTAGTTAAAGAATTGCAAAAGGAATGGAAACAACTCGGACCTGTTCCAAAAGAAAATGAAGATGCAATTTGGAAACGATTTCAGGATGCTACCCATGTATTCTTTGAGAATCGGAATAAATTTTATCAAGAACAGGATAAAGATTGGCAAAAACATACCGGAGATTTAGAAAATATCTGCAAAATTGCTGAGAATATTGCTTCGTCTGAGGACTGGAAAAAAACAAGTAAGAAGTTTGAAGATTTAGAAAAAGAATGGACTGTTGTAGGTTTTGTTCCAGATGAAGTAAAAGAAACAATTAGAAACAGATTTGATAGAGCAAAAGAACGATTTACCAAACGGTGGAACTTTTTCAAAAAGGAACAAAAAGAAGGATTCTACAAGAATCTAGAGAAGAAAATAAAATTATGCGAAGAAATTGAAAATCTCGATTTTACTAAAGATGCTCTAAAACAATCCATCAACCGAACAAAAGAAATCCAAGAAGAATGGAAAACTATTGGCCATGTTCCTTGGAAACAAAAGGATGAAATTTGGAAACGATTTCGTAGTGCTTGTGATAGAATATTTCGTGTGTCTCGTGCTGAAAGGGAAACACAATTCCTCGATTGGCAAAAACGACTTCACGATGTATTAAAACAAAAAAAAGAACAACACGGATATCTGAAAAGGTCAATCGAATACGATGAGAGGAATCAATCGAGTTTTGAGAAATCAGTCAAAAATGTGGATGCTGATTGGAAAGCTGATTTGCTCAAGTTAACACAACAAGACAGAAATTCGGAAATCGATTCAAAATTAGACTCAAAGAAAAAACGACTAGCCAAACTAGAACACGATATAAAAGATATTGAAAAGAAATTGAAGTGAAGTCGGTTCTAGGTTCACCGCTAATTACGCTAATTTCACGAATGTTGGATTTTAGTTGTCTCAAAACAATAGTCTTTTCCGCTAGTGATTTTCTGAATCAGATATTTCGCGATAAAAAAACTAACACTTAATCCGACTAAACCAGATATAAACATTACAATTTCTTGTGAAATATTTAACTGAGGATTAATCCAAAATACTAAGAACATTCCTGTTAGAAAACCCAATAGCGGAATACCATATTGAATAAGTGAAAACTTTAAAAACAGATTTTCAGTTTCGGAAATTACCACTGTATCACCAACTTTTGCATCTATCGAATTTAACGCAGTGACGCTATGGTTGTCATTCCCACCAGACTTGCAAATTATCTTTACCGAACAATGTTCACAGGAATCCTCTACCAACAATTCGACATTTGCAATTTCTCCGTTTATTTCACGAACAATCCCTGAATGTGAAGTTTCTGCTGTCATAATTTAAATAGAAATTTGCTCTGTTGGTTGAGATTCGTGTTCAATAATCACCAATCCTTTAGTTGAACATTTTTCCGTAGGTAATTCAGGATGTTTCCCAAACACATCATAATTTATTTTAGCAAGATGATTATCCATAAACATTGCCCCTTCATCAACTGCACGGACGCAAATTTGGCAACCAATACACGCTTTGGTGCACACAGTGCGAGCAATTTTTGGAGCATCGTGATTTTTGCAAAGCACAAATAATTTATTGGAAATTGGATGGATTTCTATAATTTCACGAGGACACGCTTCGGCACATTTGCCACAACCAGTGCATTTGTCTTTGATAACTTCCGGTAATCCATTTTCTGTCATAAATATTGCATCAAACGGACAGGCATCCACACATTCGCCAAATCCAAGACAGCCATAATTGCAGAGTTTTTCTCCACCACCCATCAACTTTGCAGCAGTGCAAGTTTGGATTCCGTGATAATCTGCTTTTTTTGCAGTTTCGTCATTTCCTCCTCTGCAAATGATTCGTGCAATTTTCTTTTCTCCCGCAACTGCTTCAATTCCCATTATTGTTGCAATTTCTGCAACTGCATCTTCCGTGCTAACTGGACAACCATCAATCCCGATTTTTGCATTGACCACATTTTCTGCAAAACTATTACATCCAGGAAGACCGCACCCACCGCAATTTGCACCGGGAAGTTCATCCGCTATTTGTACAATTCGCGAGTCTTCTTCTACATAAAGTTTTTTGTTAGCAATTGACAGTCCGGCAGAAAACAGAATTCCCAATCCACCCATACTTACCATTGAAATTAAAATCGCATTAATATCCATAAATATTTTCCTTAATTACTGCTGAGAACTGAAAGAACACCGAGAGTCAAGAAAGTTGTTATAACTCTCTGAATTCCATTCTTCAGCAATTTACAATTAAAATTTATCAACAAACCTACTTTGCACCATCTGCGGTAAATTTAAATCAGTCCTGCAAAACCCATAAATGCTAGTGCTAAACTACCTGCGACAATCATTGTAATTCCTGCACCTTTAAAATATTTTGGGACTTTCGCCAATTCCAATTCTTCACGGATTCCTGCCATAATTACCAACGCTAAAGTAAAACCAGCACCTGCTCCAACCGCATAAATAATGCCATCAACAAACGAATATTCTTTTTGAACTGCAAAGAGTGCTAGTCCCATAATAGCACAATTTGTTGTGATTAACGGTAGAAATATTCCGAGCGAATTGTATAGCGGTTTACTCATTTTTTTGATGAACATTTCCACCAATTGAACAAGCGAAGCAATAACTAAAATAAATGAGACCGTTTGCAGAATACTCAATTCAAATGGAATCAAAATGAAATTATTAATTATAAAAGTTACAGCCGCAGTAATCGTCATCACAAAAGTTACTGCTATTCCCATACTGATTGCAGAATCCACTTTTTTGGAAACTCCGACAAACGGACAAATTCCCAAAAACTGAGATAAAACAAAATTGTTTACAATTGCAGCAGAAATAAATAATGTTAGTAAACTCATCAGTTCACTCTCCTTTCATTTATCCAATTTGAAAGTCCGATAAAAATTCCCAAGGTCAAAAATGCTCCAGGTGGTAAAATCATTACCAGCCAAGTATTGAATGATTCCGGCATAATAGAAATCGCAAAGATACTTCCTTCTCCAAGTAACTCGCGAATCATTCCCAACAAAGTCAAAACCCAAGTAAATCCAATTCCCATTCCGATACCGTCAAGGATTGAACGACCTACATTATTTTTTGATGCAAAAGCCTCTTGTCGCCCGAGAATTAAACAGTTCACCACGATAAGAGGAATGAATGCCCCGAGCGCTTTACTAATGTCTGGTGTATAAGCCGCCAAAAATTTATCAACTACAGTAACGAAAGTTGCAATGACCACAATGTAACTTGCAATTCGGACTTGTGCCGGAATGATTTTCCTAATAACGGAAATCAAAATGCTTGAACACAGCAAAACGAAAGTGGTTGCCAACCCCATAGCAACTCCGTTTACAGCAGAATTTGTTACTGCCAATGTCGGGCAAAGTCCCAATAATTGAATGAGCACAGGATTTTCGTTCCATAAACCTTTGACGACCTCGTAAGTCAGTGAGTTTGATTTCTTTGCCATTAAATACCTGCCATTTTCTGATTGTATAAATTTTGAACAATTTTAACTTGTTCAATGATTATGAACACCACTGCTTTAGATGATATCGTTGCACCTGAAAGAGCTTGGATTCCTTTTTGGGGATTTTTCGGCTTACGATTTTTCACAACTGCAATATTTGGTTCAATGCCCATTAGAAGCCCAACAAATTGTTCTCTAAACTCATCATCTTCAATTTTATTCCCCAAACCTGGAGTTTCAGTCTGCTCTAAAATTTCGATTCCAGTAAGTGCAGAAAAATCTGGAAGAATTCCAACCATTAGTGTCAAATCCGGAGAAAATCCATTTCCCTTTGCTTTGAACGCGAAGCCAACCGTTTCTTCTTTTAGTGTTTTTCCAATATATAAAGTGATTTCTTCCGATAGCTTCAATTCTTCATAATTGTCATATTTTGGAAGAACCGTAGAGATTGCTTTTTTAAGAACTTTTAGACGATTCTCCTTAATTTTTGGAGCAGTAATTCCATTCCAAAAAGATAAAATCCCCCCAGAAAGAGTCGCAATTACTGTCAAAACAATTATCATTTTTGCTGATGTTTTCATTTTGAACCCTCCCCAAAGAATTTTGGTCTTGTGTATCGGTTTATCAGTGGAGTTACCGCATTCATCAAGAGAATGGAATACATAACTCCCTCTGGAAGTCCACCAAACAATCTAATAACCACCAACAAAATTCCAGCACCAATTCCAAAAATCCACGCACCTTTTGGAGTTATCGGAGATGTTACCATATCCGTTGCCATAAAAAATGCACCAAGCATCAAACCTCCTGATAATAAATGAAAAGTTGGGTCCGGATATTTTGGATTTATCCACCACATTATCGCACCGAAAAGAAACACCGTTCCAAGATAGCTGACGGGGATACGCCAATCTGCATATTTTTTGATGAGCAGAAATCCACCACCAATAATAATCGAAATTGCAGAAGTTTCACCTAACGAACCACCGATATTCCCCCAGAACATATTAAACAAATCAGAAGTTTCTCCCTCAAATTTGAATAATCCAAGTGGAGTAGCCGCTGTAACTCCATCTACAATTTTTGAAAGATAAACATCAGTTTTGGGGAATGTCCAAGTGGTTATTGCTACCGGAAAACACGCCTGTAGAAATGCACGACCCAACAATGCCGGATTGAAGATATTAAAACCAAGTCCACCGAAAATATGTTTCCCGATTACAATGGCAAAAACCGTTCCGATGATTGCGGAAGTGAGAGTAAAACTTGGAGGTAATGTCATTGCTAATAAAAGTCCTGTGATAACTGCACTTCCGTCAGGGATAGTGAACTCTTCTCCTTTAAGTTTGTTCATTAAACATTCTGCTAATCCAGCGGAAATGACACAGGTGCTCATCATCCACAATGCAGGAAGGCCAAAGTAATAAATGCTCAACACAACAGCCGGAAGCAATGCGATGATAACCGTCCACATTATTTTTGGAACGCTATCTGTAGTATTTAAATGAGGTGAGCTGGAAATTATCAGCGGTTGCCTATCCAATTTAAACAGTTTATCTTTTGGATTCTTCTTCGGCTTAACCTTAACATCATTCTTAATCACTTTTTCTTCCATTAATTCTTGCTCCTTACCATTTCACCAACTTTCAGTTTTCCAATACGAATCCATTGCACTAACGGGATATTTGACGGGCACACAAACGCACAAGAACCACATTCAACACAGTTAAGTATGCCGGTTTTATTTGCTTCTTCTAAAAGTTTATGCTCAGAATATCTCGCTAATTTTGTTGGCAATAAAAACATCGGACACGCAGATACACAGGTTCCGCATTGGATACAAGGATATGAAGTCCCGTTTGTGGATTTGTCAGTTCTGCATACGATACCACTCGTGGCTTTTACAACTGGCACCGATAAATCCCATTGAGATATTCCCATCATCGGACCACCCATATAAACAGTAGTAGTTTCTTCTTTTAGTCCACCACACTCATCAATTAATTTTTGAAATGAAGTTCCAATTCTGGTCATCAAATTTTTGGGTTCGGTAACACCATCACCGGAAACTGTAACAATCCTCTCAACTAGCGGTTTACCATCAATTACAGCGTTGGCAACGGCAATTGCAGTACCAACATTATTGACAACTACTCCAACATCCATTGGAAGTCCGCCCGTTGGTACTTTTCGCTTTAGCACTGCTTCAATAAGCATTTTCTCTGCACCTTGCGGATATTTAACTTTTAACGGTATAACAGTAAAATTGTAGTCGGATTTCTGGATTTTCCGTGTTATTTGTGAAATGGCATCCGGCTTGTTGTTTTCTATACCGATATATCCTTTTTTAACACCAAGGACTTTCATAATAATCGCCATTCCATCTAGAACTTCATCCGTCATTTCTAACATTGCTCTATGGTCTGATGTCAAAAATGGTTCGCACTCGCAACCGTTTAGTATGAAACTATCGATTTTCTTTTCTTCCGGTGGTGCTAATTTGATGTGAGTTGGAAATGCCGCTCCACCCAAACCAACAATTCCAGCTTCATTTACAATGGATTTCAATTCATCAGTTGATGCTAATTGCCAATTTTTTGGGACATCTAATAGTTGCCAGTCATCATCACCAGTTCGTTGAATTTTGATCATCTGTGTTTTGGTGCCAGCAGGATGCAAATAGGAGTCTATAGTCTTAATTTTACCTGTAACAGTAGAATGCACAGGACTGGAAACAAAGCTCTCGCTTCTCCCTATAATTTGTCCGGTTTTGACTTCATCGCCTTTTTCTACAATAGGATTACACGGTGCACCGATATGTTGTTGCAATGGAATACACACTTCATCAGGGATGGATAAAACTTCGGTTTGTTTATTACAGGTAAAATATTTGAATTCTTTGGGATGAATTCCCTTTTTGAATGATAATAATTTCAATATGCCGTCTCCTCAAAGCTCAAATCAATTCATTTTATTTCTCTAAATAGTAAATCCTAATATATAACCAGACATCTAATTTGCGATATTCGGATAATAGCATCCAATTATTTTAGTTAAAATATTTTAACAATTTTCAACTTGAAACATATCGGACTACAGTTTCCTTTTCTTCTTTTCTACTTTCTACTCTTGTCAATAAATTGTGATATGAGTTTTGAAGGTAAAAGATGCTATTTTGATATTGCGGCTACAACTCCGTTAGACAATGATGTTGTTAATAAAATGTCTGATACTATGCAACGAATATTTGGGAATCCGTCCAGTATTCATTCGTTCGGGCAAGAATCCAAAATTGTGTTGGAGAAAGCACGCAAACAAATTGCTACTGCGATACATTGTAGAACAAGCGAGGTGTGTTTCACAAGTTGTGGCTCAGAATCCAATAATATGGTGCTTAAAGGGATTTTGAAAAAAGGTGATCATTTTATTACAGGGTCAATCGAGCATCCATCTATTTTGAAAACAGCCGATTTCCTTCAGAATAAAGGTGTGGAGATTACGCTGATACAACCTGATAAATTCGGCACTATATCAATATCAAAAATAGAAGAATCGATTAAAGATAATACAAAACTCATTTCCATAATGTCTGCTAATAATGAGTTGGGGACTATCAATCCCATAAAAGAAATTGGAGATTTGGCAAAACAAAATTCTATATTATTTCATACTGATGCAGTTCAATCATTTGGGAAGGTTCCGTTTAACGCTTCTGAACTTTTATGCGATTTTATAAGCATTGGGGCTCATAAAATTTATGGTCCGCGCGGTGCAGGTGCATTGATTATCAAAGCAGGAAACAATCTATTCCCACTAATTCACGGTGGTGGGCAGGAGAGTAATCTCAGAGCGGGAACAGAAAATATAATAGACACTGCAGGATTTGGAAAAGCATCAGAAATTGCTGTAAATAATCTTGAGAAAAATATTCAAACTATTAAATATCTGTCAGCACATTTTCTAAAGGGATTAGATGAAAACAAAATCGAATATAGGATTAACGGCACAAACCAACTTCCCGGAATTTTTAACATTACATTTTTCGGAGTTAATGCAAACGATCTGGTTATCAATCTCGATATGGAAGGCATCGCTATTTCTGCTGGCTCTGCGTGTTCTGCTGGTGTTGTAAAACCGTCTTCAACACTTACAGAAATAGGGATGACACCGGAATTGGCTTTGTCAACGGTTCGTATTTCATTTGGAAAGTTAAACACTACTGAGGAAATTGATTACTTTATTCCAAAACTTTCTGACATCATCCTAAGGTTGAAAAGTAGCTGATGAAAAAAGGGAAAGTTCTCGTTGCAATGTCTGGCGGAGTCGATAGCTCAGTTGCCCTATTAAAAATTCTCGAATTGGGATATAAAGCCGTTGGTGTTACAATGAAATTATGGGAATATGACGATGTTGGCGGAAACATACTTTCAGATACTAATTGTTGCTCAATCGAATCTGTTACAAAAGCCAAAATGGTTTGCGATCAGATGGGAATTCCACATTACACTTTAGATTTTACCGATATTTTCAAAAAAGATGTTGTAAATAATTTTATAGAAGAATATCTATCAGGCAGAACTCCAAATCCGTGCGTTCGGTGTAATTCACATCTCAAATGGGATGCACTGCTTGAGCAGGCAAAAAAACTTAATGCGGATTATATTTCTACTGGTCACTATGCTAGAATCGAACTTGTCAATGGTGAGTATTTTTTGAAAAAGGGAGTAGATCCGAAAAAAGATCAGTCCTATGTTTTGTGGGGCATCTCAGAGAATACACTTGAGAAAACTATTTTTCCGCTTGGAGGATTAACCAAATCTGAAGTTCGAGCCATCGCAAAAAAACATAATTTGGAAAGTGCCAACACTCCTGAAAGTCAGGATATTTGTTTTGTGCCAGATAACAATTATAGTCGTTTTCTTAATGATACTATTCCAAAGGAAATGAAAAATATTCAAGGTGGTGATATCATTGAAAATGAAAAAGTTGTGGGGACACATAGTGGTTACACAAATTATACAATCGGACAACGAAAAGGATTGGGCTTGTCTAATCCGGAACCGCGATATGTGCGAAAAATAAATTCTACAGAAAACACCATTGAAGTTGGTAAAAAAGATTCACTTTTCTCGAACTTGTGCAAAGTTACTGAGGTAAATTGGTTAGTAAATCATCCGGAACTTCCTCGTAATGCAGAAGTTCATATTCGGTATAATAGTCCGGGAGCTGAGGCAGAAATAAGCGGAAGTCTAACTGAAGTTTTGGTTACATTTGCTGAACCGCAACTCGCTATTACGCCCGGTCAATCTGCTGTTTTTTATGATGGAGATATTGTTCTTGGTGGCGGAGTGATAGTTTAGATTTATGATTTAATATTGGAATTTATACAATGAATTATTCTAAAAATAATAATAGACAGTTGTCGGTTGTAATCCTTGCCGCAGGTAAAGGAACAAGGATGAAATCCGATTTACCGAAAGTGCTTCATGAGGTTGGCAAGATTCCGATGGTAGCCCATACTGTAAGGTTGGCGAAATCCATTGGATCTAAAAAAACAATTGTGGTAATCGGACATAAATATGAGTTGGTCGAGCAAGCACTGCAAAATGAATCTGTAGAATTTGCTTACCAACTCGAACAAAAAGGCACCGGTCACGCTGTTGAACAATGTCGCAAACAACTACAAAATTTTAGTGGAGATGTGTTAGTTCTATCGGGGGATGTTCCATTGCTTTCTCAACAAACCATCAAGAATTTAATTGATCTTTATTATAAGACCAAAGCAACTGCATCGTTGCTATCAGCAGATTTTGATGACCCAACAGGATATGGTCGGATAATTAGAAATTCTGATGGAACTTTAAATAGGATTGTGGAACATAAAGACGCGGATGAAACTGAACTTGCTGTAAAAGAAATTAATGCAGGAATTTATATCTTCGATTCGCAAACACTTTTTCGGTTAATTTCGGAAATTAACAACGAAAATGTGCAACAAGAATACTACCTCCCAGATGTGTTACCGTTAATTTTATCAGAAAAAAATACAGTAAGTGTTGATAAAACCAAATATATTTTGGAAATTCAAGGGGTAAATACGGAGCAACAATTAGATAAACTAAATGAGGAATATGCTAAACTTCATTAGACTTACAATAATAACATTCATCTTTTCCGTCGGGAACTTGACATTAGGACAGATTCTTTTGCCATCAAATGAGGATTTAACTTTTGCTCAATCCGAAAATTCGTTCTTAAATCCAAACAATTTAACGATGAATCAGAGTGTATCATTTATGACATCAACAGGAAAGGGGTTTACAAGTTCCGTCGGGATGTACTCGAATTACATCAATTATCAAATTAATCCAAAATTAAATATATCTACAGGAATTCATTTTATTCAACCATCAAATACAGGGATGTTTGATAATCCAAATAGTCTAAGTTTAAATTATGATTTTCATCTAAATTATCAAATTTCTGAGAATTTTCGATTTGAGATGAATGTGTCTAATATCGGGATACAGAATTACAATTACAGAAATTATTTTTTCAATCAATAGCGGACTGCGTTAAATGGCAAAAAAGAAGCATAAAAGACAAACTAGGAAAAAGAAAAAATCTACGGATTTCAAAGGATTATTTTCTAATCTTCTTATTTTTGGACTTGTAGTAATTGTAATGGGATTTGTTTGGTCTGTAATTAACAACTGGGATTCTGACAAATATTCTAGTTTCGACCCAAAGACTGATTTACCAACCTTAATTACAAAAACAGACTACGAAAAAGAAACCGGCCATAAAATAAAAGTAGAAGTTTTCAATGGGTGCGGTGAAGAAAATGTGGCAAGTATGTTTACTGACTTTTTTAGAACTGAAGGATTTGATGTACTAAATTCAGGAAATGCTGACCACTTTGGATATCCAAATACTCAAGTTATTTTACGGCAGGGTGAACGCGAAATTGCTGAAGAAGTAGCCAAATCCCTAAAAATCGATTTTCCAGATATAATCATAAAAAAAGACCCATATCTGTTTATTGATGTAACTATTATCATCGGAAATGATTGGGATAACTTAGACTCATTCGGAGATGTTATAAAATTCAACCCTATTTTCTAATTTTCATTCAAAACGAAATCCATAATGACTAAAAAACAAGTTAAAAACGAACCTGCAAAGGATATTGCACTTAAAATATCTGAATTAATAGCAAGTAAAAAAGGTAACAACATTAAAATTTTTGATGTCCGCAAACTTACTACACTTACTGATTTTTTTATAGTTTGTTCATCAGAATCAAATCCACAAACAATGGCGATTGTTAATACTGTTGTAAACGAAATGAAAAAGGATGATATCCGTCCATGGCATGTTGAGGGGATGGAACATCAGCAGTGGATTTTGATTGATTATGTGAATATTGTTGTCCATATTTTTAAAGATGATGTCCGAGATTATTACGAAATTGAACGATTGTGGGCTGATGCGGAGATTACAACCGTTGAAGATGAACAGGATAAATGAAAGATAACATAATATCCAAAATTGAACTTGCTTTAAAATCGTTAGATTTTCCGATTCATAAAATTACTGTTGAAATTCCACGAAATCCAGACCACGGCGATTTTTCAACAAACATTGCTATGACTTTGGTTAAGGTTGTAAAACAAGCACCACAGAAAATTGCACAACAAATTATTCAGCAACTTTTTAATGACAACAACGATAATTTTTTCGAAGATATTACCCTCGCAGGACCTGGATTTATCAACTTCAAAATTAATCCGAATTTTGTGAACTCACAATTGAAAGATATTTTAGTTAAATCCGAGAATTATGGGAAATCAGAAATTGGAAATGGACAAACAGTTTTAGTTGAGTTTGTTAGTGCAAATCCCACAGGACCATTAACTGTCGGACACGGCAGAGGTGCAATCTTAGGGGATACTGTCGGAAATATTCTTGAGTGGAATGGATACACCGTTCAACGAGAGTATTATTTTAACGATGCCGGAAGGCAGATGCGAGTTTTAGCTCAATCAGTTTATGCTCGATATTTAGAGACTCTTGGAGAATCATTTACATTTCCCGAAGACGGATATCAGGGAGAATACATTCATGATATTGCTCGGACTATTTTTCAAAAACACGGTGATTCTCTCAAAGATCAATCAGATTCTGAGATATTTAAGAAAACTGCTGAATCAATCATATTCGAAGATATTAAGAAATCCTTATCAAATCTCGGAGTAATATTCGATACATTTTTCAACGAGCATACTTTGTATGATTCCGGTGAGATTGAAGAAGTTTTGAATGTGTTTCGGGATAAAAAACTACTCTACGAAAAAGATAATGCAACTTGGTTTAAAGGCACTGCGGTTGGGCGAAATGTTGATAAAGTCCTTATCAAAAGCACAGGTGAACCAACCTACCGTTTACCAGATATCGCCTATCACCAAAATAAATTTCGACGAAATTACGATTTAATTGTGGATGTATTTGGAGCAGACCACGCCGATACTATTCCTGATGTAATAGCTGGGATTAAAGAACTTGATTTTTCCGATGAAAAAATGAAAGTATTGATTCACCAATTTGTTACAATAATGAAAGATGGTGTTCAAGTGAAAATGTCCACTCGAAAAGCCACTTTTATAACTCTTGATGAACTGTCGAATGATGTTGGAGTTGATGTCGTTCGGTATTTTTTCTTGATGCGAGGGATGAATACACATCTGAATTTCGACATCAATCTTGCGAAAAATCAATCAGATGAAAATCCAGTTTTTTATCTGCAATATGCTCACGCAAGAGTGTGCAATATCTTGAAAAGAGCAGAAGCATTTGGTCATCAGTTAAATTCTGCAGTAGATTTATCATTATTGAATGAAGATATTGAAAATCAACTGATCAGGAAATTGCTAGAATTCCCCGAAGTAGTTACAAATTCTGCAGAATCACTTGAGCCACAACCAATTGCAAATTATTTGAATGATTTGTCGGGATTTTTTCATAAATTTTACGCTCATCACCGCGTTATATCAGACGATAACGAACTTACTGAAGCTCGTTTACTTCTAACTAAATCTGTGAAAATTGTTTTGGCAAACGGTTTAAAGATTCTCGGGATTTCTGCGCCGGAAAGGATGTAAAATGGCAGATATTTTTCAACAATTATTCCCATTTTTTCTTTTAGCATTTTCATCGTTATTTACGCTTGTAAATCCTATTGGGCTCAGTCCAACATTTCTATCGTTAATTTCAGATTTTGGCGAACATGAAAAGAAGAGAATTACCAGGAAAGGAATAATTACAGCAACTGTTGTATTAATTATTTTTTCTTTAATTGGAAATTTAATTTTCTCATTTTTTGGGATTACGCTCCACGCCTTTAGAATTGCGGGTGGAATTTTATTCTTCAAAATTGGTCTCAATATGTTAGAATCTAAAGTCTCCAGAACTAAGTCCACTCCAAAGGAATCTGAGGAAGCACAAAGTAAAGATGAAATTGCATATACACCAATTGGGATTCCACTTATCGCAGGTCCCGGAGCAATTACATCAGTTATGATTTTATCTTCTGAAGCGTCAACGGTATCAATGAAAATCGTATTTTTCTCAACTATTTTTATAGTTATGATTTTAACCTATTTCATTTTTATGACTGCTGATTATATGTCAAAAAGATTTGGGACTACCGGTTTACGCATTTTGCAACGAATTATGGGATTGATTCTGATGGTGATCGCTGTGCAATTTGTAATTGATGGGCTAACACCAGTTATTAAAGGTTGGATAGGAACAATTTAACTTAATTCTAAAATCGATGTTCGTTAATCGATATTCAAAAAATAAGGGCAAGTTTGCACTCGCCCTTACGATTAGTCCTGAAACCTTCACAACAAAAATGACGAAGCTCTGAACTTGATTTATTTCGTCTGTTCGTCCGTTCGTTGTTTATTTTTCAATTTTCTCCTACTTCAACAACAACATCTTCTGAGTACTTACATCTTCACCAGCTGTCATTCTAACAAAATATAATCCACTTGGTTGATTATCTGCATTCCAAGTTATTTGATGATAACCAGCTTCTACTTGTTCGTTTACCAATGTTTCTACAAGTTTACCAGCAATGTTGTAAATTTGTAGAGACAAACGGCCGTTTGTCTCTACCGCATAGTTAATTGTTGTTGTCGGATTAAATGGATTTGGATAGTTTTGAGATAAACTATATTCATCTGGAATCACTACTGCTCTAAGAAGTATCGGATCAATATCATTTCCTATGATTCCGTTAATCTCAAATGTAAGATTATCTAATACTTCTATCTCTGTATTAGTTTCAGATTGATAAACTCTAAAACTAAGTTCATCTCCATTTTCTCCGTATGTCATTAGGTTAATGGTGTAACTATCTGTTAATGGGAAGTAAGTTGGAACTGCTGTTCCTCTGCACTCTCCATTCACAAATACTCCTAATTGATCATCTTCTGATATCTGTATTCCATCAATCTCAACATCTGCTGTAATCGTCATATTATGCTCAAATTGGTGTGGATTGACTGACCAATGGAAATCTATAGAAGCTTCATCATTCCTAACCAATCCATCAGGAATACCATAAATAAGTGTCGCTGATGCATTCATATTAATCATATAGCCATCGCCTGGATTTAGAGAATCCATTCCGTACCAGCCAAAACCTTCGTAATAGGTGGCAAACTCAGTTTGGCTTTTTATTAGATTAGCATTTTCTCCTATACTTGCTAAAGCACTCTCTAAATTATTTAGAGCTTGTGGCAAGTATCCAATCCAATTCCAACCACTTGATAGAGCAATTGGAATGTTTTGGTAATCTACTGCAGTTCCTTCAAGTACTAAATCTGCTGATGTAGTCATCTGAATCATATACATACTCGTAACATCAATCGCATCAAGCCCGTACCAACCGAAACCTTCGTAATAGGTGGCAAATTCAGTCTGATTTTTAATTAGAGTAGCGTTTTCACCAAGTGAATACAATACATTGTCCAAACTCATATCATCATTTTCAATATTTATTGAAAACCAATTCCACCCAGTTGCAAGAGGAATCGTTTGAGTTACAAAATCATTTACTTCATTCACTGTAATCGTTACATACGCGGGACTCGGCGAGTCAAATTCACCATCATTCGCAATGAAAGAAAATGTGTCATAGCCAAAATAATCCGCATTCGGCGTGTAAGTCAAATTCGGTGCATCACCCGATAATGTACCATAAATTGGTTCTTCCACAATGATAAATGTCAAATTATCGCCTTCTGCATCATCCGCTGTCAAAATAATCTCAACTGCAGTGTCTTCGTTCGTTTCAACTTCCATGCCATTCGCAATCGGTGGCGTATTGTCAATCACATCGTTTACAACAATTTGCACCAACGCGATTTCCGAATCCAACATTCCGTCACTGACATAATAATAAAATCCATCTACACCATACCAATCAGCATCTGGAGTGTAAGTCAGATTGGGTAAATCGCCTGAAAGTGTTCCGTGTTCGGGAAGTAATTCTGGCAAATGGAGAAAATATGTCAACCAATCGCCATCAGCATCGCTACCAGTGAGTGTAATCTCAACCGCAACATCTTCATCGGTGGCAACATAAATATTATAAGCGATTGGCGGGTTATTTACATAACAGACACCTAAGGCACCCATATTTGTACCATTTTCACCAGTCCCGACACAAGGTGAATTCTCTGTTAGATGATAATCATAGTTTTCGACATCGCAAAAAAGCGGGTCCGCGTCAATATTCCCTGTTCCATCCCAACCACCTTGAATATCGCTGTAAGATACATTTGATCCTGTACCCCACCAACTATCATATTCAATTTGAGATGGCGTATTGTCCCATACAATCGAATTGATAATATCTGTTTCTGAGTAATAAGGTAAAACTCCACCACCAGCATCATACGGATTTTCTGCAGAATTATTGACAATAGTGCAATTGGTGATTTCAGTTTCTGTATAATTTAAGAAAAATCCTCCACCTTGTAGACTTGCAGAATTTCCAACAACTTCAACATTTTCCAATTTAAGAACAGGAGAATTAATTGAATAAACAGCTCCTCCATTTCCATTAGCAGAATTATTATTTATTTTTGATGAATTAACAGAAATATTTGATGTGTAAGAAACATATATTGCACCTCCGTGTTGACTTGATATATTTTCATTTATTTCGGAATTTTCAAATGAAGAATTTTCTGAAAAATAAATAAAAACTGCACCTCCATCAACACTTGCAGAATTATTTTCCATAGTTACACCATCAAAATTCGCACCAGGACTGTAATCCAATAAAACCGCACCTCCGTTGTTAACAGTTGTGTTTCCGCTTATTTCACAATTCAAAAATGTAGGAGTTAATAAGTCATACACATATATACCACCACCACTATGAGTAGAACTATTATTGTTGATTAATGAGTTTTCGCAAGTTGGACTTTCACTATTGTAAAAATAAATTCCTCCACCATCATAATTAGAAGTATTCCCCACTATTTCACAATTGATTAAATGAGCATTATCGGTAAAATAAGTTGATAAGCCACCACCGCTCAAACCCTCGTTATTTGTAATGATTACTTCACTCAAAGTCGCATTATCTGAATAATCAAAATAAACTCCTCCACCATGATGTGAAGATATATTTTCACTAACTGTAACCGAACTTGTATTTGAATTTTCAGAGTAGTAATAAAAAATACCTGCACCCTGATAAGCTGAATTGCCAGTGATTATCAAATCTGAAATTGTTGGACTTGGAACATAATACAAATATAACCCACCACCATTCCCTTGAATTGATTTATTATTGATTATAGTTGCTCCCGATAAATCCAAATTACTGGTTTCATAGATGTAAATTCCTCCTCCACTTTCTGGCGCTGTATTGTTAGAAACTGTTACACCAGAAAATGAAGTTTGAGATTCTGAAATGAATATTCCTGCTCCGGAATCATCAACGATATTTGAATCAACCACAACATTTGTTAAGAATAAATCTGACCCACCTTCGGCGAATATCCCACCACCCCTATAAGCATTGTTATGAGATATAGTTGTATTTTCCAATGACGGACTTGAATTATCTTCGCACAATATACCACCTCCATCAACAGTTGCTATATTACCTGATATGGTGCATCCACTTAATGTAGCGTTTGAATTATTTTTACAAACTAATCCACCACCTTTGTAACCTACATTATTGATAAAAGATACATTTGTTAGTATTGGGTTAGAACCACTGTAACATAACATTCCACCTGCATACTGTTCGCTAGAGTTTCCTGAAAAAATACAATCATTTAATATTGGACTAGAATTATTTCCACAAAGTAATCCACCAACGGTGTAACCAACATTTTCTAAAAATGTTACTCTTGTCAAAGTTGGGTTAGAATTATTTTGGCAAACCATTCCACCGCCTTGCAAGTAAGAATCACTATCTTTGATAGTTACATCTAAAATAGTTGGGCTTGCGTTATTACAATACACAGCACCCATACTGTAATCCGAGCCGTTAACTATTGTAAGTTGTTCTGCAGATGAGTTTTCTGTATTCTCAAATATTAAAATAGTTGAGTTTTCCTCTCCATCCAATATTGTGATTTCTTCACCTGCACCCACAAGTGAAACCCAATCAACCATAGTTAGTGGGAATTGTTCGCCATTTGTAGAAGCAGAGTAAGTGCCTGCTTCTAAATGAATTACTACAGGATTTTCTGAAGAACCGTAAACTAAACTCATTGCATAAGCTATTGTTAAAAATGGTGAACTTTCTGAACCATCATTGTCATCACTTCCGTTGATAGAAACGAACACATCGTTTGTGATTGCTTCAGCTTCACCATTACCACCACCAAAATCAAAAGTAGAATTATCAGAATTAGCCCAATAATTGGATACTTCTTCTTCATCTGAATTATACACATCAAAAAATCCATTAGACATATCAATTGTAGTTTCATAACCTTCAATAATTATAGAATTACCTGATTCTGCCCAGTTATCATCAAAAATATTGTCAGTAAAATTGAGTGAATCCTCACGATTAACTTGATAAATTGCAGAACTCCAATTATTTCTTGTTTCGTCAAAATCAATTCCAGTGCCCTCATAACCGTAAACTGCTCCACCACTATTAACTCGGTCTTCTGAACCAGAATCTCCATTATTTTTAAAGTGGTTATTATTTACATTTGGATAAGTATTCATTATCATCATTCCACCACCAACTGTTTTTTGTGTTTGTTGGGGACCATTTGGAGTATCAATGGTTTTCTGTACTTTAGTACCTTTACCACCTCTTACAGTAAAACCCGTAAATTCAGTTCGGATATCATCATCAATGCGATTGCTACCGTTCAAAAACAGAACACAACTTCCATAAGTAGAACCAGATGGTGCTGAGCTACCATCAATTATTGTATTCTCCCTATGAGAAATATCTCCGTCAATAATATAGTGACTTGCAAGAATGATGTTTTTATCTAAAGTTAAATTCTCAAAATAAGTTCCATCTGCAACAAGAACAGTATCGCCCTCTGCAGCAACATTAATTCCGAGTTGTATTGTGTTAAAATCACCGGGAATATTTATAATTGTTGCGTTTAGAATAGAAATCAAAAAAACAAGTAGTTGAATAATTATTAGCTTTTTCATTGGTAAATCTCCTAATCTTAATGTATTAAGTTACTAAAGCTTTGAATATTATTGTGAATATTATTTTTCACCAACACAATAAAACACTGTTCCATCATTGCAAAAATCCATTTTGTAAACTAATATTCGGTGGTAATATAGAATGTTTTAGGTTTATATACTGTGATTATACTCACAATATTTCATATGAATAAACAGCAATGAGCTTGTGCAAATTTAAACTAAGCATCCTTGTAACTTTACTAACAACGAACACACCGAAACTATGAACTTGTTTTATTTTCGTCTTTTCGCTAATTCGTCGTTAACTTAATCTATATTCTGTATAATTGTAGAATGAACATTATTGGATAAGAAGTTCTTGGCATGGTCAGAGTTTGATATTGCTTTTGATCGATTTAACATAATATTTTTAGCAATATCTTGACAAATTTTTGCTTCATCAGAGTTTTCTATCGAAAAATATATTTTAGCCATCATCCACCATTCCAAAAAAGGATTTTTGTTATTAGGAATTTCCTCTAACCTTTTTCGTAAAGATAATATAGCATCATTTTCTATTGTTTCTGTTTTAGATTCGACATACAAAGATGTAAGTTCTGGTAAAATGTTTTCTTCAACAATATTCAGCTTCTTGCTGAGTTTCTTTACTTTTTCTATTATTTTTCGTGCTTTTCTATACTTTTCTTTTTGGATATACACAATTGATAAAGCTTGCATAGCTTTCATAACAAATACTCGTTGTTCAGCTATCTGGAAATAATCAATACTTTCATCATACTCATCAATAGCATCAGAATATTCTTCCTCGTACAGTTGAACTAAACTATTCAACATATGATATTTCCCTAAAAGGAATGGTTGATTAAATTCTTCCAAAATTGGATGAGCTTCAACTAAGTAGTTTTCTGCATCTTCAAAAAGTCCTAATTCAATATAATTTTCTGCAATAATCATTAAAACACGACCTTCAAAATTTCTCATTTTCTGAGAACGAAATTTCCCTAAAGCTTTCTGAGCATGTACAATCGATTGTGAATAATCACCAAAACTGTGATATACATTACTCATTCCTGCGTCAGTAATGGCTATAGCTTTTTCTTCCTCAAGTTCTTCTTTTATTTTTAAAGATCTTTGGTGATATTCTAATGCTTTAGTTGGTTCTGTAAGTGTATAGCATGATGCAAGATTATTGAGTGTTTTAGCTTCTGCATATTTGTCATCTAATTTGATTTGCATTTTAAGGGACTTTTCATAATACCTAATTGCCTTTGGATACTGGCCTAAATCCTTAAAGACAATTCCTAAACAATTGTAAACCGATGCAATCCCTTGTTTATTATCGTGGCCTTCTGCAATGTCTAATGCGGTTTCTAAACCCTCTTCCGCCTCTTCAAAATGCCCCATACGATGATGAACCATTGCTAATTGTGCGTGAGCATCGCTAAAATCTGAGTCAAGTTCAATAGCTTTTTTGAACAGATCTTCCATTTCCTTTAAATCATCTTTTGAGCGTTGGATATCGAAAAGATATTTTGCTTTTGAATAACATTCAAGTGCTTTAGGATTTTCACTTAACTTGGTTTCAAATGATTTACTTAACTGGTTTGAAATCTCAACATCAAACAAATGTGCTGTTTGTTTAACAATCTCTCCACGAATCTGTTTGATATTAACAATAGTAGTTTTCCATTTTTTACTCCAAATAATATCACCACTATTAGTATCAAGCATTTCGATAGACAAATTTATGTCATCACCAGATTTAAGTAAGTGACCTGATAAAATTGTATCTACTTGTAAATCTCGAGCAATATCTGGTTTAGATAATTGAGTGTCTTTATAAGAAATTATATCAGAAAATTGAGCAGTTCTAATACTATCAATTTTTTGATAATCAGAAATTAGATTTTCAGTTAAATTGTAGCAGAAGAATTCGCTTTCTGCATCTCCAAGATTTTGAAAATATAATATCCCAATTGATTCTGTTTCTTTAATTTGATACTCGTTTATATCAACAAAATTTATCCCGCGTTCAATCTGAATTTTACGAAGTTGTTGCTCTGTTTCAGATTTCCAATCCTGCTTATTCAAATATACTTTATAAATTGGTTCTGGGTTAGAGATATTTTTGAGTTTTATATAACCCATTTCTCTTGTTAATATTTTATCACTTTTTACTCTTTGTAAAACCGCATTGCTGATCGCAATCCCACCGGGAGTAGCTATGGGTTCAATTCTTGCACACAAATTAACATCGTGACCAAAAAGATCAGTATCTTTTTCAATAGCTTCACCTTCGTGAATTCCAATCCGTATATTTACTTGATCTTCTTTTCTAGAAACTTCGTTTCTTCTTTTTAGTTGGTTTTGAATTTCTATACCTGCATTTACTGTATCTACACTTGAGGCAAATTCACAGAAATACGCATCTCCAATGGTTTTGATAACACGACCGCCGTAGTTTGCTAAAATTGGTTCTATAATGTTGTTATGTTGATCTAATAATTGAAGTGCATGGGTCTCGTTTTTATTAATCATACGGCTATAACCTACAATATCGGTAAACATAATTGATATATTTCTTTTTTCCGTACTCATAATTAATTTGTGTCAGTTGATTAATTTTATGTAATCACAGGTTGGTGAAATTAGACATAATATCTAAAGTTAGACAAGAATCTTGTTAAGAAAATGTAAATAAAAAACCCATCAATTTTAAAGATGGGTTTTAAAACTAAAAATTAGCAATTCTTTATCTATCATAAATCAAAACTGTAGAGCCGTTAACCTCAAGCATATACCCAAAACCAGGTTCCATTACATCTAAGCCATACCAACCAAAATCACTGTAATATGTTGCAAAACCATACTGATTTTTTATTAGTGTCCCAAAATCGCCAATACTAATCAATGCATCATTCAAATCACTTGATGTTTGTGGAAGATAACTAATCCAACTCCAACCTTCTTGAAGATAAATAGGCATTGTTGTAACATTGACAACTGTACCTGTAAAACTCAATAATGTAGAATTTGCAGATTTCAACATATACATACTAGTTATATCGAATGAATCAAAACCATACCAACCATAATCATCATAGTAAGTTGCAAAGTTGCTTTGATTTTTAATTAGTATTCCTGCATTTGCTATTGACGATAGAACATTATTCAAACTCAAATCTTCATCAACCACATTAAGTGAAAACCAACTCCAACCTTCAGAGATGTTGATACTTTGACTTACAATTGGTAATCCTTGATTATAGTAATTAGCTCCAATATCACTTATCGTTCCATCAGGGTCAACTATAGGTGGGTCACCAGCATCTATACAAGGTGAAGTTTCGTTATAAGTAAAATCAAAGTTATTAGCATCTACAAATTGAGCATCTTCAAAGATATTGCCTGTACCTGGTGAAGGTTCAAACTGAACCCATTCACCGCCTCAGCCAAAGCAATCTTTCATATAATCGCCAATTCTGTTATCCCAAGTATTACAGTATGAAATATGATAAACTGCATTACTGTCAATCATTGCAATTCCATAATCACTTCCAGACACATTGCAATTTGTTACAGTTACTTCTGTAAAATCTCCAGCTTGAATCCCACGAGAGTTATTGTGAAAATTACAGTTAACAATCTCACCCTGCGCAATTCCTGTAAAGTTGATTCCAGTATCAGAACCGTTAATCACAGAACAGTGTTTTATTGTGATTGTGCCTACTGCGTCTCCTTCACCGTATGCCCAAATTCCTGCACCATCTTTTAAGTCAATTACAGCACCATTACCATCAATATACATAGATTCTTCAAAAGTCCCAATTCCTCCTGTGTAAATACTGTCTGGATTGAGTACTAGATATTTATCAAATCCATTTGCTGGGCCTGCATTTTGATATGCATCATATAGACTTTCGGTTAATCCAAAAGAAATAACTAAAAACACTATTGCTAAACTTTTATAAAAATTCATCAAATTTCCTTGTCATAATAAAAACCTTGCGAAGAATAAACTTCGCAAGGTTTTTGTGTTATTTTATAAAACCAACTTACTTCATTAAGAGCATCTTTTGTGTTTGAGTAAAACCATCCGCTGTAAGTTTTACAATATAAACTCCAGATGCAAAATCATCTGCATTCCATACAACCGAATGATAACCTGCATCCAATTGTCCAGTTACCAAAGTTTCTACTAATTGACCGTTTACATTGTAAATAGCAAGTAACACGGAACTGGTAGCTTGGAGTTGGTAGCTAATCGTTGTACTCGGATTAAACGGATTTGGATAGTTCTGTGATAAACTATAGTCTTCAGGAAGTGATAATGTTCTTAATAAAACTGGTTCTATATCGTTTCCTATTATTCCGTTAACTTCAAAGGTTAGATGATCAAGTATATCAAGTTCTGTATCGTTAGCTTCTTGATAAACTCTAAAACTCAGTTCTTCTCCATCGTTTCCATAAACCATCAAGTTTGCTGTGTATGAGTCTGTTAATGGGAAGTATGTTGATTCTACTACTCCTCTAACTTCGTCATCAACAAATACAGCTAATTGGCTTCCTGCTTCTAGCTCTGCTGTTATTGCCATATTGTATTCAAATTGATGTGGATTAACACTCCAATGAAGTTCTTTAGTTTCTTCATTATCGTAAATTTTAGCCACATTAGATGGAATACCATAAATCAGTTGAGCATCGGCATTCATTTGTAGCATAAAGCCATCACCAGGAATCATATCATTTAGGCCATTACCACTATACCATCCAAATTCATCATAGTAATTTGCATAGCTAGTTTGGTTTTTAATAAATGCTCCGTTTGGTTCAATACTTGCTAATGCATCATTCAGATTATTAGGTGTTTGAGGTAAATAACCAATCCAATTCCAACCACCTAAAAGATCAATTGGAGTATTTTGGAAGTTAACTGGTGCTCCTATAAATGATAAAAGACCGTCTACATTCATCTGAAGCATATACATACTTGTAACGGCAAAATCATCCAGCCCATTACCACTATACCATCCAAAATCATCGTAGTAATTTGCATAACCACTTTGGTTTTTAATGAATGTTGCACTGTTTCCAAGTGATGATAATACAGTATTAAGATCCATTTCTGTATTCTCTATATTTATAGAAAACCAATTCCATCCAGCAATAAAGTCTAAATTAATGGTTTCAGCACCAGAAGCATTAAATTCAAAAGGAGTTAAATCATTGCCTATAATATCATTCGCCACAAAATTAATTGTCTCAATTACATTTTCAAATATTACATCTTGAGAATAATCATAAGCTTTAAATGTGATAGTCTCTCCACTGCTTTCGTTGCTGTAAATCATTAAATTTACAGTATAACTTCCTGTTAATGGGAAGTAACTTGGAGATGCAACTCCCCTTACTTCATCACCTACAAATGCACCAACCATATCATTTTCGTCAAATGATTCTTCACCTTCGATAAACAACAATCCAGTCAATGTTAGATTGTATTCAAATCCAGGGACATGTACTTCCCAATCTGGGCAATTAACACAATCTGATACAACAAGAGTAACTGGAAGTGTTTCATATCCACCATTTGAGTTGATGAGAAGATCCGTAGTATATGTTCCTGGGTTAAGTCCATCTGAGGAAAATGTAGCTACAATATTGTCTGTTTCTTCAAAATCACATTCACCAATTGGAGGATAGACAGATAACCAATCAGCATTTTCACCCACTTCAAGTTCATAGCTTAATGTTGATTCATCTTCACCAATATTGGTAATTTCAAAGTTAACCGTTGAACTTTGGTTTATTGGCATTTCATTGTCCAAAGAACTTACATTCACCGCTAATTGTGGTTGTGGACCAGGTTCGCCAACAGTGAGAGAAATCGGTACTATTACATCCACTCCAACACTATTTTCAATAATCATCTCGGCTGTATAGGTTGCTCCAAATTCTAACTCAGAAGTATTAAAGCTAACTTCAATGTTATCTGTTTCACCACCATTTAGACTGCCAGAACTTTGGCTAATATCCATCCAAGAAATAGGAGGAGCTACATCAACTTCAAATGTTGTTGAACCTTCTGTACCAGAATCCAAAGTCCAATTCAAAAATACAGTTCCATCATTAGCTGTGATTGTTAAATAATCACCATTCCAACCATCACCATAAGAATCTGTAGCATTTACAGTATAAATACCATTATCAAGTGATGCATTTCCATTATATGGAGCACCACCAGAAGCAATGAAATTTCCAAATGCATCAATAATTGTCCAACCAGTTTCGTACTGCCAAGTACCGCCATCACAAACAATAGTTACATCAACTGCTCGTGAATTTGGTTCATTATTTTGGTTAATCACATCTTGAGTTGTAGATTTAGGGATTACTAATCCGTCAGCAATTTGTTGTTTTTTATAAATATCAGCTTCAACATCAGTTTGATAATCATTCTCTGCTGATGCAGTTCTATCAGCTGATTCAATTAAATTGATGCTGTATACAACACTACTACCACCTGTATTAGATAATGCTAAATTTTCTGTGGTTGTTTCGTTTACATTTAAGTTAACATTAAATGATTGTGGATTAACTACAAAATTCGCCGGTGTTGGAACACCGACTGGTGGGAAAATAATGTAATCTACCCAAGCACAATCAGAGCCGTTACTTACAGAGCCATCTTTGTAATACTCCCAAGTAAAAGTATGTTCACCATAAGTAACGGGGTAAGATACTTCACCCCAAGCCACTTCTCCAGCCCATTCATCTTGCAAAGAACCATCAATGTAAAATTTTAAATAGTCATAATTATCTTCTGATGAAACCTTCCTGAAAAAACTTATTTGATCCGAAGTAGTCACGCTGAGTGTAACAGCTAATTCAGAAGTTGTATTGTCAGAATTATTAGTTGATTTTGCAGAGTAACTTCCTTCATAAGCATCACCAGAAATTTCCCAATCGGTTTCCCAAGGATACATTGAAAAGTAGCCAGTTTCAAAGTCTTCTAAACATAGTCCAACTGAAAGTGAAAAACTACCGCTTGTAGAATAATCATTATCAGCAGTTATTCCAACTCCAAAATTAACATTATGACCAATTTCTGCATCTGCAGAAACTGTTACATTAAATGTTACATTCCCAGTAGATCCACCACCAAGTGATGCTAACTCATCTGAACTTGAGTTAATTGTTAAAAACTCATCAGTAGTTGACAGGATTGCGGCAATATTATTCGCAACAGCTCCACCATCATTAATTAGTGGAACAACTAAATCAGCAGTTTCACCCGGATCAAGTCTTCCATTTCCATCATCATCATTAGTAACACCAACTGAGCCAAGTGTGATTACAGGAGCAAAAGCAGTCATATTCATATTGTTTTCCCATACATCTTCAGTAGCTGTAATTGTTACATCAAAACTAAAGTTGTGATCATCAGGAACATTGTTCATAACACCAAATGTAAAAGCATCTTGTACAGTAACAACTTCATCGACACCGATATTGCCAATCATCTCAGAAGCATCTGACAAAACTATAAATGAATCTGTTGTCATAATAGAAACTGATAAGTTTGTTGCTGGATCGCTTCCAACATTTTTGAAAGATACATCCAAAGTTACTGTCTCACCAAATTCAATTATATCATCACCACCAGCGTTGATAACAAACTCATCAATTGTAACGAATGGGCCATCAAGAGGAGCTACAAGCACTTGCTCAATATAAGGTTGATATTGCGGTTTTGTAACTAAAATATCAGCCATTCCTGAATTTGTAATCGGTATAATCGGTATTGAAACAACACCTGAACCATCTACTAAAGCTGTACCACGAAGTTCACCTTCAAACGAAATAGCTACATAAGAACCCGGATCAGCTTGGACTTCAAAATAATCAATTCCAATCGGAAGAATATCCATATAATCAACATCATTCAATTCACCTTGTGTTTGATAAATTACCAGTGAAGGATCACCTAAAAGGTTGTATGCTTCCCAATAATATTCCGGACTTGAATGCTGTGGATAACCTTGAATATCAACTTCAGTAACAGCAAGATTACCAATAAAAACTAACCCATCAGCTGTAACATAGTCCGTTACAAAAGGGCCATCATAAACACCCCAAGAAGTTTCTTCATAAGATGGTACATATCCATTATTGTCGCCAGATATTGGAAACGCACCTACTGCCCAATAAAAATCTTCAAACCAGTATGATGAAGGGGATGAACCAATATATGCTACAGCACCTGCATTAGCTTTTCTCATCCAAGTTTCACCAATACACTCACCATAACCAAAATCTGCTGCCAAACAACAGTTACCAACTGCTAATGGATATTGACCATTATTTGAAAATGAATTTACATCAGATTGTGAGAGAGATGGGTCACCCCAAGAAGTTTCACTGCAATGTGCAGTATAGTTAATAAAACCAACACCATCGTCAACTGTATCATAACACCCACCATAGCTGGTAAGATAATCATTTACTTGACTAAATCCATTTGCTGTGTTCCAATAATTTTCTGTTCCATATTGTACAGTAGGTTGACCAACTGCAGGATTCCAAGATCCATCCGCTCCTGCAATTAAAGTAACTCTATCCAAAAATGATGGATCAGAGAATTCATACTTTTCATAATACAAAGTTTTGTCTATCTGTACTTGTAGCTGACTTGTAGTTGTAGCAGAAAAACGACCATAGTACATTTCAGGGAAAATATCGCCGTCAACACTACCGTAATAAAGGTCAGTTTTTTTACCTGATGATGAACCTGTGGCTGATGCAGGAATCTGCTGGACATCACCCACAAATAAAATAAATGATGGTGCAGGATCATCTGGTGTACCAGCATTGTAGTAACCATTAATCCAGTTTTGAATACTACCAACAGAAGAACCGATTTCATTAGTATATCCAGTAATAACTTCAAAACCTTTTTTAGTTTTCCAATCAATAAATGGTTGTAAAATATTCTCAAACATCGGATCAGAAACAATCAAGTATTTCACTGGATATTTTGTTAGATCAGGATGATCAGGATAATCTCTACCGTTGTTATTCAAAATTGAAGCATAAATTGCTTCGAAATATGGTGAGTATGTTGAAGCTTTAATATTTTCAGTTCTAGCAATATCACTTCCATCAAACTGTACTTCAACTTCTATGTCATTGTAAACTCTTATCATTCCAGTAACAGGATTATACTGCACTGGGGCTACAACTAATCTAGCTAATCTCATTCCTCTCATAACACCAAGAATTTCAACAGATGCTAAATCGTGGCTTGAATATTTATCATTTGAATATACTTCCTGATTATATTCAAATACTACAGTTGCAGGATCAACACTTTTAGAAAGTGATGGTTGAGTTGGCATCAATGGATTTGATATGTCAAAATCACTCAATCTGTATTCGGAAACTGTGTAGTTTACAACTTTTGCTGAGACTTCTGCACCAAATGGAATTTCAATCAGTTCTTTAGAAGCTGGTAGTTTAGGTGTACCTATTTCACCAATTGAAAATGTGTTTGGAATAAATATCTCATTGAACAAACCTCTGTCTGATTCTACTTGAAAAGTAGTAATTCCTGTGTAAGTAAATGTAGTTACAAGTTTATCATAACTATTTTTCTGTATCAGGACAGAACTGTCTGTTCTTTCTAGGTCTATATTAAAACTCGCTGCAAAAACCATTGCAGTTAGAGCAAACATAGATGTTAAGATTAATAAATACTTCTTCATTATTTTCTCCTTTTTACTTGTTTATAAATATTATACAAAATATTACTGGTAAATAATAACAAAGTTACGTGGTTATTCGATAACCTTTATTTGTAACAGTATGTAAACGAATATTTACAGGTCAATAATTAATAATTGGGATTAATCCTCTTATCTTTTTATGAATACTCTAGACTTGAAAGTCGGTTGAAGTGGTCTCGTCCTTAAGTCCTATTTACTTTATTAAAAAATAAGGGCAGTTTGCACTCGCCCTTACGATTAGTTTTTAAACCTTCACAACGAAATCACCCACCTGAAAAACGTTGGCGGACAAGCCGAAGTTACGAACTTGATTTATTTCGTGTGTTCGTCCGTTCGTTGTTTATTTTTCAATTTTCTCCTACTTCAACAACAACATCTTCTGAGTACTTACATCTTCACCAGCTGTCATTCTAACAAAATATAATCCACTTGGTTGATTATCTGCATTCCAAGTTATTTGATGATAACCAGCTTCTACTTGTTCGTTTACCAATGTTTCTACAAGTTTACCAGCAATGTTGTAAATTTGTAGAGACAAACGGCCGTTTGTCTCTACCGCATAGTTAATTGTTGTTGTCGGATTAAATGGATTTGGATAGTTTTGAGATAAACTATATTCATCTGGAATCACTACTGCTCTAAGAAGTATCGGATCAATATCATTTCCTATGATTCCGTTAATCTCAAATGTAAGATTATCTAATACTTCTATCTCTGTATTAGTTTCAGATTGATAAACTCTAAAACTAAGTTCATCTCCATTTTCTCCGTATGTCATTAGGTTAATGGTGTAACTATCTGTTAATGGGAAGTAAGTTGGAACTGCTGTTCCTCTGCACTCTCCATTCACAAATACTCCTAATTGATCATCTTCTGATATCTGTATTCCATCAATCTCAACATCTGCTGTAATCGTCATATTATGCTCAAAT
>JACKQG010000198.1_pt1 | contig 88911 bp, 71 predicted proteins | sample 8237621 | NCBI WGS metagenome assembly JACKQG01 (sample SAMN15677084, study PRJNA649215) | marine metagenome | biome: marine; feature: Black Sea; material: saline water; isolation source: suspended particulate matter (SPM) from the Black Sea western gyre | collected 2013-06-09/2013-06-10 | depth...
GTGGATTGATTATTGACAGTTTTTAAGCGATAATCACCCGTTAATATGCCCTTCTCCAGAGTGAGGGTATTTTGCTTTTTTTATATTTATCGGGAACTTCCATTGATTAAGCAACGTACACTGAAAAATGTTATCCGCGCCATGGGTGTAGGCTTGCATACAGGTAAAAAAGTCTACCTCACTTTACGCCCAGCACCTGTCAATTCAGGAATTCGGTTTCGTCGAGTGGATATGGATGAGCCGATTGAAATACTGGCTCGACCTGAAAATGTAGGTGATACCAAACTATCCACAACGTTATGCCAGGATGGTGTGCGTATTTCAACCGTCGAGCATCTGTTATCGGCTATGGCTGGTCTGGGTATCGATAATGCCTACATCGATCTAAGTGCTGAAGAAGTCCCTATCATGGATGGTAGTGCCGGACCTTTTGTGTTTTTGATCCAGTCAGCCGGCATAGTCGAACAGTCAGCGGCCAAGAAATTTATTCGCATCAAAAAAACGGTCAGGGTCGAAGACAGGGATAAGTGGGTGCAGTTTGATCCTTTCAATGGGTTTAAGGTGAGCTTTGAGATTAGTTTTGATCATCCTTTATTTACCGCTGAGAAGCAGGTCTGCCAGATAAATTTCTCGACAACCTCTTTTGTTAAGGAAGTTAGTCGTGCTCGAACCTTTGGTTTTCAAAAGGATATTGAGCATTTAAGGTTGAATAATCTTGCGCTGGGTGGTAGTCAGGAAAATGCTATTGTACTGGATGACTATCGCGTTTTAAACGAAGATGGCTTGCGTTACAACAATGAATTTGTAAAGCACAAAATTCTGGATTCTATCGGTGATCTGTATCTTCTGGGGCATAGTCTGATCGGTGCCTTCTCCGGATATAAATCGGGGCATGAGTTAAATAATAAATTATTGCTGGCACTGATGGCTGATCAGGAGGCGTGGGAAGAAGTGACTTTTGAAGACAGTTCACAGGCGCCCATTTCCTATGCACAACCAGTCGAGGCTGTTTAAGGGGCTTATGAATTGAATATTATCTTCCTCTCTGCCAATAAAGGAACTCTTTGTAGTATAGGCATGTGCAAGCCGCATCATTATTTGCTATTACTATTGGTTCTTGGTTTGCTGAGTGGTGGAGCTGCGTATCTGGGTTATTCGTATGCGGGGCCTCCTGACCCTGGTCTGAATGTGTCTGAATGGAAGGGCGTTGTGCACAAGCAGCAATTCGATCTTGATAGCCTAAAGCAGGAATCTGATGCGAGTATTGAAGTATTGGCTTCTCGCATGGGCCTGTTGCAGGCTCATGTCAATCGTATTGATGCTTTGGGGCAAAAGCTGATTCATATGGCTGAAATCGACAGTGATGAGTTTGATTTTAATCAGACGCCGGCAGTTGGTGGGCCAGAGACGCAGACGCAAAATACGGTGGATAGCTCGGAGCTGCATAAAGCCATTGATCAGCTTGCCAGCGATCTGGCGGCAAGAGAAAATCAGTTGCTAGTACTGGAAGACTTGCTGATGAGCAGGAATCTGTTAAGAGAGGTGCAGCCCAGTGGGCGTCCTATCATCAATGGCTGGCTTTCCTCTTATTACGGTATGAGAAATCACCCTATTTCGGGCAACCGGGAAATGCATAAAGGAATTGATTTTGCGGGTAAGATGTCCGGCCCGGTTATTTCTGTTGCCAAGGGAGTGGTGACTTTTGCAGGTACTCGTTACGGCTATGGAAAAGTGGTCGATATTAATCATGGCAATGGTTATACCACGCGCTATGGCCATAATTCTAAAATCCTGGTTTCAGTCGGTGATACGATCGAAAAAGGTTTTCAAATCGCTGAAATAGGTTCTTCTGGAAGATCGACGGGGCCGCATGTTCACTTCGAGGTATTAAAGGATGGGCAGCAGGTGGATCCAATGAAGTTTATCCAGGCTTCAAACTAGTTCAGTTGTAACAGAATACTTTATTGGTACACCTGCGTTATTTCATTGCGGTGTATTTAACCAGGCTCGTCCTGGTGCGTTAAGATTTTTAAATAATTTTTTCTTTTAACCAAAAATCAAAGCTTTAGACGCATTTATTTAACGGTAAGCTGCCTGCCATACGAAAATCTCTGAATGAATCAGAGGACCTTAATATTTAGATCGTATTTAATCGCCTGCTAAAGAGAAATTACGATATTCATAGCGCCAAGCTTGAATTATAATCCTTGGCTTGCAAATATTTCCCTAATTTACGCTAAACGCTGTCACCTTTAAACTTATGCTGTCAAAAACTTTCAGAAAAATTTTCGGTAGTCGAAATGACCGGGTCATCAAGTCACTAAAACAATCGGTTAATCAAATAAATGCACTGGAAGCTGAGATTCAAAAGCTGACAGATGAACAACTGGCTGATAAAACAACGGAATTTAAATCGCGTTATCAGGAGGGTGAAACGGTTGACCAACTGCTGGTTGAAGCGTTTGCCGTTTGCCGTGAAGCTTCTGTCAGGGTGCTTGGTATGCGTCATTATGACGTGCAGCTGATGGGTGGAATGATTTTAAATAATAATCAGATCACTGAGATGAGGACGGGTGAAGGTAAAACACTCGTCGCTACTTTGGCCGCCTATCTGAATGCACTCAGCGGTAAAGGGGTACATGTCATAACCGTGAATGATTATCTGGCCGAACGTGATAGTCAGTGGATGGGTAAGCTGTACAACTTCCTGGGATTAAGTGTCGGTGTTGTAATCTCTACCATGGATTATAACCAGAAGCGTGAGTCCTATAATGCGGATATTACATACGGTACCAATAATCAGTTTGGCTTTGATTATATGCACGATAATCTTTCGTTTACATTGGAAGAGCGTGTTCAGAGAGAATTGAACTTTGCGGTTGTGGATGAAGTGGATTCGATTCTGATTGATGAAGCGAGAACGCCTCTTATCATTTCCGGCCAGGCGAGTGACAGTTCAGAGCTGTATGCAAAAATCAATCTGTTGATTCCGCGTATGGCTAAAGTAACTGAAGAAGAAGGGCCGGGCGATTATACTGTCGATGAAAAATCCAAACAGGTTTTCCTGACTGAGGAAGGGCATGAAAGCGCTGAAAATCTGCTGGTTGAAGCGGGTTTGTTAAAGGCAGGGGAAAGCCTGTATGAAGCCAGCAATATTTCACTGGTGCATCACCTGAATGCAGCTATGCGCGCGCATGCGATCTACCAGAAAGATGTCGATTATATTGTCAAGGATGATCAAATTATTATCGTTGACGAGTTTACCGGTCGTACCATGGCTGGACGGCGCTGGTCCGAAGGTCTACATCAGGCCATCGAAGCAAAGGAAGGCGTGCAAATACAGCACGAAAACCAGACCATAGCATCCATTACCTTCCAGAATTATTTCAGGCTGTATAACAAGCTTTCCGGTATGACCGGTACAGCGGATACAGAAGCCTTCGAATTTCAACAGATCTATGGCCTTGAGGTTGTGGTCGTCCCCACCAATAAACCAATGGTGCGTGAAGATCGTGGCGATCTGATCTATCTCACGGCCGCAGAAAAATATAAAGCAGTTATCGTAGATATTAAAGACTGTGTTTCGCGTCATCAGCCGGTGCTGGTGGGTACTACATCGGTAGAAATATCAGAGTTCCTGTCAGAATTATTGAAAAAAGATAAGATCAAACATCAGATTCTGAATGCCAAGCAGCATGAACGTGAGGCCGGTGTTATCGCGGATGCCGGGCTTCCCTCGGCCGTAACGATTGCGACGAATATGGCCGGGCGTGGTACGGATATCGTGTTAGGCGGGAATTATGGGTTTCATCTAAATGAAATTCCTGAGGATCAGCCGGAACAAAGAGCCGCATTCAAAAGTGAATGGGAGCATCGCCATCAGCAGGTTATAGATGCTGGTGGATTACATATCATCGGTACCGAGCGACACGAATCTCGACGTATCGATAATCAGTTGCGTGGCCGCTCCGGTCGCCAGGGTGACCCGGGCTCTTCGCGGTTTTATCTGTCCATGGAAGATACCTTGATGCGAATATTCGCATCCGAAAAAGTTGCTGGTCTAATGCAGAAACTTGGCATGGATGAAGGCGAGGCTATTGAACATCCCTGGGTTACCAAGGCGATTGAGAATGCCCAGCGTAAAGTAGAAGCGCATAACTTTGATATCAGAAAGCATCTACTGGATTACGACGATGTTGCGAATGATCAACGTAAGGTTATCTATCAGCAGCGAGATGACCTGTTAAAGGCGGATAGCATTGAACAGGCCATTATAGAAATGCGAATGGATGTGATGGATGATCACTTTCGACAGTTCGTACCCACTGGCAGCATCGATGAGCAATGGGATATCGCCGGACTGATTGACTCACTGGCGAAAGAGTTTGGCGAGGATGTACCTGTGCAGTCATGGATTGATGCCGATGATCAACTGCAGGACGAGCAGATTTTGCAGAAAATCACAGAATTTTTTGAACAGGCTTATCAGCGGAAGGTGGATCAGGTGGGTGCGCATATTGCCCGACGCTATGAAAAAGAGATCATGCTGATGGTGCTCGACCGTCACTGGAAGGAGCATCTTGCCGCGATGGACTACCTGCGTCAGGGTATTGGCCTACGTGGATATGCGCAGAAGAATCCCATTCAGGAGTTTAAGCGAGAGTCGTTTCAAATGTTTTCAGCCTTGCTGGAGAACATTAAAGCCGAAGCTATCAAGATACTGACCCGTATTCAGGTACAGGGTGAAGAGGATGTTGACGCAATAGCGCAACGATCACAGCAAAGTAATGAAGGTATTAAGCTGGAGCATGCCTCCGCTGAAAATATTTTATCTGCCGAGTCCGATGATAGCGATCCATCTCAGCAGCCCTTTGTCCGTAAAGACAGGAAAGTAGGCAGGAACGAGCCTTGCTGGTGCGGTTCAGGTAAAAAGTTCAAGCAATGTCATGGCAAGTTAGCCTGAGATTAAAAACTGGAATTAAGAGCGAAGCAAAAATATGAGCGTAGGATTATCTGAACCTGCAAAGCTGATACCGGTGAAGGGTGTTAAACTGGCTGTCGGTCATGCCGGCATTAAGAAAAACTCTGTAAAAAACGATCTGGTACTGTTCGAGCTGTGTGAGCAGGCAACAGTCGCCGCGGTCTTCACTACCAACAAGTTTTGCGCGGCACCGGTGATTATTGCCAGACGCCATCTGGAGAAGAACAACTCTGTACGTTATCTGCTCGTCAACTCAGGAAATGCCAATGCGGGAACTGGAGAACAGGGTCTGCAGAGTGCGCTGAGTACCTGCCAGGCGGTTGCCAGCGAAGCAAACATGGCTGAAACCAGTGTCCTGCCTTTCTCTACCGGGGTTATTGGCGCTCAATTACCACACAAAAAAATCAACGTAGTAATTCCTTCCTTATTTCAACAGTTGAAAGAGGATAACTGGCTGGCAGCCGCGAAGGGTATTATGACGACCGATACGATGCCAAAGGCCGTTAGCCGTCGCCTCACTCTCGATGGCAAAGTCGTTACGATTACAGGGATCTGTAAAGGCTCTGGAATGATCAAACCGGATATGGCCACCATGCTGGGCTATGTCGCTACGGACGCAGTTATTTCCAGTCAGGAGCTGAGTGTCTGTCTGAAACAGGCTGCGGATGCTTCATTTAACTGCATTACCGTGGATGGCGATACCTCGACTAACGATGCCTGTATCCTGATCGCTACTGGTAACAGTGGTGTTCAGGTGGATCAGTCTAATACAGAGTTTATGCAGACTCTTTTCGACGTGTTTCAACAGCTGGCGCAATCCATTATCAGAGATGGTGAAGGCGCTACTAAATTTGTTACAATCCAGGTGGATCAGGCGGCATCCCTTACGGATGCACGCGAACTGGCTTATACCATTGCTCACTCACCACTGGTAAAAACTGCACTGTTTGCATCGGATGCGAACTGGGGGCGAATCCTCGCGGCAATTGGCAGAGCTCCAATATCGAGCCTTGAAATTGACAGGGTTGATCTTTTTCTGGGCGATGTCTGTCTGATTCAGAAAGGTTTGCCACACCCTGAGTATACCGAGCAGAAAGGGCAGAGCGTGATGCAGGAGCAGGATATTACGATCCGGGTAAACCTCAATCTGGGCTCTGCTTCGACGACAATCTGGACAACTGATCTGTCCTACGATTATGTAAAAATTAATGCCGAGTATAGAAGCTAGTCAACCTGTGCATGTGGTCGCTGGTATCATCAGGGATCCGGACAAGCCGTCAAAAATATTCTTTACCCAGCGACAAAAAGGACAGCATCTTGAAGATCTGTGGGAATTTCCGGGCGGGAAGCTGGAGCAGGGTGAAACCCGTTTCCAGGGATTGAAAAGAGAACTCGAAGAAGAGGCCGGTATTCAAGTGATCACTGCGCGCCCTTTTCAGACCGTGATCCATGCTTATAAGGAAAAAACAATACTTCTGGATGTATGGGAAGTCAGTCGTTATAGCGGTTATGCTCATGGTCGGGAGGGACAGGAGTTTCGCTGGTTGAGTTTACAGGAGCTCGATCAGTACGCCTTTCCAGAAGCCGATCACCCGATATTAAAAGCGCTAGCACTGCCTGCTGAATTATTGATCACGCCTGAAATCCCATTAACTCAGCTGGATCAGTCGCTCGAATATTTTTTCTCGCTGATGCAGCAATATCGCTATCCTCTGGTACAGTTTCGCTCCCATCTGCTTAATGATCGCAATTATCTGAGTAGCGCCAAAGAGTTAAAGGCTATTTGCGCGCAGTATCGGAGTGAATTAATCATTAATCGTCCTGAATTAAAAAGTTATCACTCAAAGGGCTATGACGCCTTTACCAGAAGGCATCTGAATGCTTCAATCTTAAACGCGGAAAAGAGTAACCCTTTTGAAGCGGGTATCCGTTGTTCGGCTTCCTGCCATGATCAACAGGAGATTAATAAAGCGGCTGCCTACAACTGTGATTTTGCACTGCTATCTTCGGTTAAGGAATCATCCAGTCATCCCGGACGAGCGGGTCAGGGCTGGTATGGTTTTAAACAGATCGCCATGCAGTCAAAAATTCCTGTTTATGCGCTGGGTGGGGTTAACCGAAAGGATATTACTGTGGCACGCTATCATTCGGCAATCGGTGTCGCTGGCATCAGTGACTTTTGGGAGCGAAAGAGCGGACTAAAGCGCGCATAAATACAGTTTGAAGCTAACATCCTGTTTCAGTTGAACCGGTATCCGGTCAAAATTTTCCTGTGACTGTAGAAAGCGGATGCTGTAACGGTGTTTACCGGCACTGATTTCAGGGAATACATTATCTTCGGCGTTGAGCTCAATTCTGAGTAACTGATTGGATAGCGATGTATCCAGGTTTTGTTGGAAAAAACCTTTGTGCGCACTGACCTGGGTGGCTAAAGCGCTATCTCGGATCAGTTTTAACATCAGTTCTACGACTTCATAGACTTTTAAATAGGGCTCTGACCAGTGATTGATATCTTTCAGTCGTTCATCGTATGCGCGGTTTAACCAGTAACGTAGCTGGGGTAAATCGAAGTCGCAACTACCACCGGGAATTGAGGCTCTTTGTTTGATGGTGAGCAAAAAATCAATTCTTTTCAGATGTTCGCCCAGCTTTCCATCCATGCCATGCATGCTACTGAGAGAACTTTTAATCTTGCTGAGGGTGACTTCCAGGCGCGATTTATCCACGCTTTGGTGGCTTATCAGGGCATTCAGTACCTTGTTCTGGCGCTCCAGTTCCTTGATTATTTCCTGTTTAATATCGCCTCTTTCGACCAGCGAAGTCATCTCCAGAATAGTCAGTAGGGAATGATAACTGGAATGGTCATTATCTTGAGCATTGAAATAAATGAGACGCTCAATCAGCGCTTCTATACGAAGAAAAGTCCGAATTCTTTCATTGAGAGGCTGTTCAAATATATAAGTTTTGCTCGTCATTCGTCATTCAGGTTTGGCAGGTTCTAAGGATTATAACTTAACATATAAAAAAACACCCAGTTATCTCCTGCGACTCCATAACCCTGAAAAAATGAAGAGTTGTTGAGCTGAAAAATTTAGCCCGCCTGGTTTCAGTTTAGACTGGATGTGGCACCCGGATTGTTTTTGTGGGCTAAACTCAGCAGCTTCGTATGTAGTTGTAATACATCCTGACTACGGCTGCCGTTATCCTGATTTTGAACACAGCTATCGGCCTGCTGCATGCGCTGCTCATTCGTGAGTTGCGCGTCAATCATTTTCTGCGCCAGCTCACGCTGGATATGGTCTCTGTGCATGAGCCGATCAAGTTGCGTGGAGGGAGGGCAGTCGATAGCAATGATGTGATCCAGAAATTTGTTAAAGCCGGTTTCAAACATTAATGGAACGACGACGAGGGCATAATCGGCAGGTTTAGACTGGCTGATTTGCAGTTCGGTCCGGGCGCGGATCAACGGGTGTAATAGATACTCTAACCAGGTTTTTTGTGCTGCCTGGGTGAATATAATCTGCCTCAGCATTGCGCGATTGATAGCGCCGTCCGGGTTCAGGATTTCAGCGCCAAAGTGCTCTACTGTTTTCAGATAGGCTTCCTGTCCCTTTTGCATCAGTTGATGACTGATGAGATCGGTGTCGATGACTGGGATATTCAGCGCAGAAAAAAGCTGGCTGATGGTTGATTTTCCGGATGCGATTCCACCGGTGAGCCCAACCCGAAACATTTATAAAAACGAAAAATAAAACTTATTCAGTTGTTCGCCATACAGCAGGCTTAACCAGCCCGCAGCCGCCAGATAAGGACCAAAGGGTATCTGCGTGGCACGTGATGTTTTTTTAAGCAGTATCATGCTAATGCCAATTGTGGCGCCGACCAGGGAAGACGTCAGGATGATGACAAACAGTATCTCCCAGCCCATCCAGGCACCCAGCATCGCCAGTAGCTTAAAGTCGCCATGTCCCATGCCTTCCTTGCCCGTGATAAGTTTGAACGTAATATAAACCGACCAAAGACTCAGGTATCCCGCCATGGCCCCAATGACACTGGTTTCGAGATCAATAAAAACAGAAAAATAACCGAGTAAAATGCCGAGCCATAGCAGTGGCAGGGTAATGCTGTCGGGTAGTAATTTATGCGTGATGTCGATACCACTGGCCGCTATCAGGCTCCAGCTCAGGATCAGGGCAAACAAAGCCTGCAGGCTGACACCAAAGTTCAAGGCGATAATGACGGAGACGATTCCTGTGAAGAGTTCGACTAGTGGATACTGTATTGAGATATGCGTTTTGCAGGATGAACAGCGGCCTTTGAGTAACAGGTAACTGATCAGCGGGATATTCTCAAGGGCGGTTATCTGATGTCCACACTGACCACAGCGGGAACGTGGAAGCATCAGGTTTAGTTTTTCCGGTTCTTCATCCGCAGGCAGTTCCAGAAATTCGCGGCAGTCACTACGCCACTCGCGTTGCATCATCAGTGGAAGTCGATAAATGACGACATTCAGAAAGCTACCGACCAGTAAGCCGATAACCAGAATAAACAGATAATAGGCCCATGGGGACTGTTCAAAGATAGTAATAGTATGAGCGAGCACGATCAGCCGGTTAAAGGTTAAGTCTGTTTCTGTTCAGGGACACAAAATGTGAGGATCTACAAGTCTTATCCAACAACATTACCAAGCATAAAGATTGGCAGATACATGGAAACGATGAGACCACCAACGAGTACACCGAGAACGGCCATGATCATTGGTTCCATTAAAGAAGTTAAGCTGTCTACCAGGTTGTCCACTTCGGCCTCATAAAAATCAGCCACTTTACTCAGCATAAAGTCGAGTGAACCGGCTTCTTCACCGATAGAAACCATTTGAATGGCCATGTTTGGGAATAACCCGGTCGCGCGCATTGAAGTTGTTAATTGCGTACCGGACGATATATCTTCCTTGATCACACGACAGGCCTGCTCATACACTATATTGCCGGTGGCACCGGCAACAGAGTCCATCGCCTCTACCAGGGGTACACCTGCCACCGACATGGTTTCGAGTGTTCTTGAGTATCTTGCTATCGACGATTTGGTGGTGATTTCACCAATGATAGGAAGTTTAAGAGAGATCTGATCGACCCGTTTTCTAAATTCGGCAGAGGTGGAATGCAGACGTTTTAAAAACCATATGCTGACACCTATCGCTAGTACAAATGCCCACCAGTAGGCTTGCATAAACTCGGACAGGGCAATGACGAAAAGTGTCATGGCGGGTAGCTCGGCACCAAAGCTGGAAAATACTTCCTTGAATTGAGGCACCACAAAGATCAGCAGGATAGCGGTGACAATAAATGCGATCACTAGCACTGCAATGGGGTAAGTCATGGCTTTCTTGACTTTTGCTTTCATCGCCTCGGTCTTTTCCTTGTAAGTCGCGAGCTTATCCAGCATGGTTTCCAGTGCACCAGACTGCTCACCGGCATTCACCAGATTGACGAATAGCTTATCAAAGTGCAATGGATATTTATGCAGCGCATCGGCAAATGTGGATCCTCCTTCAACCGTGGCTTTAATGTCCATAATCATTTTTTGCATGGCCAGGTTTTCATGTCCGAGTCCGATAATGTCAAAGGACTGTACGAGAGGGACACCAGATTTCATCATGGTTGACATCTGGCGGCTGAAAATAGCTATATCTGCAGGAAGTATTTTTGTTTTTCCGCCAAACAGGGGTTGCGCTTTCTTTTTAACACGCAGTGGATTAATGCCCTGTTTTCTTAAATCACTCTTGGCGGCGGTATCGCTGATTGCGAAAAGCTCACCCTTGAGTTTTTTCCCTTTACGGTCGGTACCTTCATAGGTAAATTCAATTTTTTCAGCAGGTTTTTTAGCCATAATTTAATCCAGAAAGTTTAATCCTTTGTCACTCGGTTCGCTTCTTCCAGGCTGATAACGCCCTGCTTTATCTTTTTCAAAGCTGAGCGGCGCAGATCATCGATGCCTTCTTTGCGGGCCTGATCGGCCAGGTCAATCGAGTTTGCACCCGTCATGATCATCCGTGTCATTTCATCCGAAATGGTCATCACCTGATAGATACCGACTCGACCCTTGTAGCCACCGGTGCACTGATCGCAGCCTACTGCTTTATAGATGGTGAGATTCTCGGCCAGGTCTTCCTCGGTAAAGCCTTCCTCTATTAATACTTCTCTGGGCAAGTCATCGACGGCTTTACAGTTCTTGCACAGTCTACGTCCGAGACGCTGGGCAATGATCAGCGATACAGAGGTGGCTATGTTAAAGGGTGGAACACCCATATTCATCAAACGGGTCAGGGTTTGAGGTGCATCATTGGTGTGCAGGGTGGAGAGTACCAGATGGCCGGTCTGAGCCGCTTTTATCGCGATTTCTGCCGTTTCAAGGTCACGAATCTCACCCACCATAACAATGTCGGGATCCTGACGCAGGAAAGCTCTTAACGCTTCCGCAAAGGTTAGTCCGACTTTGACATTTACATTGACCTGATTAATGCCTTCGAGGTTGATTTCTACCGGATCTTCCGCCGTTGATATATTCGTTTCCGGTACATTCAGAATATTCAGGCCGGTATATAAAGATACGGTTTTACCACTTCCGGTTGGACCTGTGACCAGGATCATACCGTAGGGATTGGCCAGGGCTTTCATATATTGCGCTTTTTGCTCAGGCTCATAGCCCAGGGCATCTATCCCCAGTTTAGCGCTGGATGAGTCCAGTATACGTAATACAATTTTTTCACCGAACAGGGTGGGGCAGGTGTTCACCCGGAAATCAATGGCACGTTTTTTTGACAGATTTAATTTGATGCGTCCATCCTGCGGTACGCGTCGTTCCGCTATATCCATGCGCGACATGACTTTTACCCGGGCCGTCAGTTTACCCGCGATATTAATCGGAGGGGACGCTACCTCTCCCAGAATACCGTCGATTCGATATCGAATACGGTAACGTTTTTCATAGGGTTCAAAATGAATGTCCGATGCGCCCTTATTGATTGCATCGACCAGAATTTTATTCACAAACTTAACCACAGGGGCATCGTTGGCATCGCTTTGGGTAGGAGTATCTTTATCATCCTCTTCACCCGCCTCGATATCCAGGTTTTCGAGATCATCATCCAGCAGCATGTCACCCATATCTGTATCCATAGCGGATACAGCTTTGGTCAGAAGCTCTTCCAGCTGATCTTCCTGAACCAGCACAGCCTCTGTCAGCAGGCCGGTATTGAACTTGAATTCATCCAGTGCCTGCATATTGGTCGGGTTAGAGATCGCGACAAATAGCCGGTTACCGCGTTTAAACAGCGGTACGGCATAGTGTTTGGTGATCAGCTTTTCGCTGACCAGGGTGTGTACAGAATGCTCCATGTCCATTGCCTTAAGATCAAAAACCGGCAGGCCAAACTCTTCTGAAAACGCCATCGCTATCACGGATGGGGTTACGATCTTATTTTTTATCAGATAGCGGTGCAGCGAAATCTTATCTTCATTCGCTTTGCTGATAGCTTTTGCAGCGACTTCTTCGGTGATGGCCTGGTCAGTGACCAGTCGACGGGCGAGGCCAGTCAATGGAGATGTATTGGTTGTTGTCATAGTCAATAAAGTTGATTGTTTTTATCAGGTATCTTCTATAGATGCCTGAGTATATTACAGTTTTCGAAATTTGTGGAACTTGTCATCATTAATTTATTATTCGGTGTGTCGAGTACCGGTTTAAGTGACGGACTCAATATTAAATTTTTAGTGAAACCTTTTGAAGTGACTAATTAACTATTAACAATTATCTGGAGTTAGTTATCAATTGAGCGGACATAAAAAAGGGTAGCCAGTGGCTACCCTTTTAGTTGCATGATCAAGTGCTATTAGCAGATCACTGATGTACCCGTCAAGCAAGTACCGCCTTTAACCCATGTTACCTTACCTGCAGCAAATGTAGGTGTCAGGGTGTAGGTTTCACCATTCAGACCTTGAGTGCTGATAGCGGTTGCTGTAATAACGCCGGCTGTAGTCGTAATGCTATTAATGAAGCCTGAAGCAGCAACGGCTGCGATTGAGTAGCCTGGACCATTGATACCATCGGTACAGGTCGTTACAGCAGCCAGATCCTGCGCACAAATTTCAACCGCTGTTTTCAGGCCTGAAGTACCGATAACAACTTCAGAGAACTTTGCACGTTTGGTGTAATCCTGATAAGCAGGCAGCGCCACAGCAGCCAGAATACCGATGATTGCAACTACGATCATTAATTCGATTAATGTAAAACCAGATTGTTGTTTTTTCATGTTTAGTTCCTCGTTATAAATTAAGTGTTAGACCGAAGCCTGATTGAAGCGGTTAAGCCGTTTCATGCTGTTGACTTATGCAGGGGCCGTGCCATAAATCGTAAAAAATAATATCTATAATTAATTCAAAGGCTTAGGTTTCATGGTGGTGCCTGGCAGGGATGATGATGTGCTGCCGGAGGATGCCTGTTTAACAATTTTGTCAAATCTTGACAATTGTGTCATATCCGGGTGCCTACTTTGTCAAACCCAGCTTTTCACAGCGATAGCGGAGCTGACGTAAGGTAATACCCAGCTGTCTTGCGGCAGCGGATTGATTCCAGCGGTTCTGGTTGAGCGCTTTCTCCAGTTCATCGGCTTCCAGTTCGGTGGTTTTGTCGGTCAGGCTGGGTTCGTATTTTAATGGAGCGGGGTTTTGGGGGAGGTTCAGGTCCTGAGCAGTCAGTGTCGTATTATCAGAAAGAGCACAGGCTCTTTCCAGGATGTTTTCCAGTTCACGTACATTGCCGGGAAAGTGGTAGGTTTTCAGCATCGATATGGCATCAGGCGCAATCTGGAAAACGCCGGCATTATCCTGCCCCAGTTTGTGCAGAATATGATTGGCCAGTAATTCAATATCTTCCGTACGCTCATTGAGCGAGGGTACGCGAATACCGATGACGTTGATGCGGTAGTACAGATCCTGGCGGAAATGACCGGACTCGACCAGTGCGGTCAGATTTTTATGTGAGGCACTGGTAATACGGACATCGATGCTAACTTCCTGTTGAGAGCCGACAGGGCGGATACTTTTTTCCTGTATCACGCGCAGTAACTTGACCTGCATCGCGAGTGGAAGGTCGGCGATTTCATCCAGAAACAGAGTGCCACCTTCGGCGGCTCTGAACAGGCCGGGGTTATCGCTAATCGCTCCGGTAAAGCTACCCTTGATATGGCCGAACAGTTCACTTTCCATCAGTTCTGAAGGAATCGCGCCGCAGTTAACGGCGACAAAGGGAGCGTTTGCTCGAGCGCTCTGTGCGTGTATCTGGCGCGCAACCAGCTCTTTTCCGGTGCCTGAAGCGCCCTCGATAAAGACCGGTGCCTGGCTTCGGGCGAATTTCTTGATGGTATCGCGCAGGCTGACGATCTGTTTTGACTGACCGATGATTTGGTAACGTGCCTGTTGTCCGCTCTGGCTGGCGACCGGTACCTGCAGGCCTTTTTCGATCAGTTTGCGGAGTTTATCGAGTGATACCGGTTTGGATACAAAATCATAAGCACCGGCTTTCATGGCTTTGATCGCAAGCTCCATATTGCCGTGAGCGGTGATCACGGCGACTGGCATGTCGGCCGCCTGCTTCTGTATGTACTTAACCAGCGAGATACCATCGCCATCCGGTAATTTCATGTCGGTGAGACAGAAATCAAAGGTGCGTGATTGTAAAAGACGGGTGGCCGAGGTGTAATCTTCGGCGCATTCCACTTCCAGGCCCATTCGCATCAGGGTGATCTCCAGTAATTCGCGAATATCGGGTTCATCATCCACTACTAAAACCGATTGTGTGTTCATGTTTTCACTGTTTGTAGTTAGGTGTACACAGAATGAAACTGGCACCACCAAATTGATTGGACTCTACTCTGATTTTGCTGTCATTAAGTTCGCATAATTGACTAACGATATACAGGCCAAGTCCGGAACCTTTATGGCTGGTGGTATAAAAAGGCTCGAATATTTTGTCCAGCTCCTGCGTCTCTATCCCTGAACCCTGATCGGCTACTTCGATACAGATGGAATGATCCTGAGTCGGATAGATTTTAATATACACGGGTAAATCCGCATTGCCATGAATTTTTGCATTATTACAAAGGTTTGTCAGTACCCTCTCCAGATGGCCCTTATCAAACTCGATAAATAGTTTCTCGGGTTCCAGCTGTAATAGAAAGTCCTTTTTGCTGGCTTTACCGCTCAGGCAGAACGACTCCAGGAATTGGCTGATCCAGCTATTCAGTTCGATATGATTACGTTCGGTTACCTTTCCGCGTGAGATCTGCAGGATGTCTTCGATAATGTTATTGATTCTGCTGGAGTGCTGTTGAATGATTTGATTCAGGCGCTGGTCGGTTTTTGGCAGCTCCTTGTTCTCTGCCAGTAGCTCGGCGGCATGCGAAATGGCGGCCAGTGGGTTTCTGATTTCATGCGCAATATTAGCGGTCAGTTTGCCCAGTGAAGCTAGCTTGGCCTGTTGCATCTTGTGCTTGATCTGAGAAATGTCGTCGAGGAAAATCAGAGTGCCCTGATGCGCTGCGGAGTGCAGGTCATGAAAGCTGATCTGGATGTCGTTATAGCCTTTATCATAGGTGAGTAGACTGATCGATAACTCGGGTGAGGATTTCCAGTCCAGCAGAGCATTATAGATGGCCGGGAATACTGCCTGCAGCGAGAAGGGTACATTCAGACCGATGTAGTAACTGTTAAAACGTTTTAACAGCATGTTTTTGGCCGTGTCATTGATGTGTCTGACCTGATCCGCACTATCCAGTGCAATAACGCCGGATTGCATGTTTTGCAGAATCTCGGAATTGAGCGCGGAAAGATTCGCGACATCCAGTTTCTGGCGCTGGATCAGATCTTCGCTACGACGAATATTTCGGGTCAGGGACTGGGTGACCAGAGCGGTTGCAAATAGAGCGGCCCCGAGTAGACCAACCTGAGTTGAGTTGCCGCTGTAATAGGTCAGTTTCACGGAGTAAATATATTCGCTCAGTAATCCGACCGAAGCGAGCGAGGCAAAAACCGTGGCCAGTGAATCCCGTCCCAGCAGGCCGGTGACCGCAATTGCGACGATCAGTAGCATACCGAGGCCACTGCTGATGCCTCCACAGGCGTGCATCAACAGAATAATGGCGATGATGTCGATATAGATCTGGATCGAGATCTGGTGCTGAAAGTTGCGCCGGTCTATCCACGATGAGAGCATCAGCAGCAGGGCCAGTATTAGATACCCAAAGCTGCTCCAGGCGTACAGTGTCAGGTTGTAGATGGTGACTAACGGGGACACGGGTAAAAAGCTCTGGCTGAAAAACAGGGCCGCAAAGCTAACGCGAAATATATTGATTAAACGTAGTGAGGTCCAGTTACTGGAGCGTGGCAGGTAGCCGAAACTAGGGGTGCTCATTAGTTGTCATCAAAATCACTTTTCGTCGAGATCGGTCTGGTACTGATCGGCATGTTCCTGGCTGCAGTAAAAGCGATCGTCCTTTTTTACGCCCAGTGAACGTGGAACATGAGTGCCACATAGTTTACAGGGGATGATATCTTCCGACTCATCCGGAATCTGCTGAGTACTCGACGATGTGCCCAGGAATTGTTTTTTGATGATCCAGAATAAAAACCAGATGATGAGAAATAAGAGTAATAAGCGAAAAATCATATGGTCATAAGAAAAAATTATTGGTTGTAAAAGACAGTCTCGCTAGTCTAACGTCAATAGTCTATGATTATTTTCCTGTCACCACAATAAACCATCAATCACAAGCTGGAATCATTATGAATTTACATGAACATCAATCAAAAGAGCTCTTTCGTCAGTTCAATATCCCGGTTCCAGCCGGCGATGCGGCGTTTGATGCTGAGCAGGCGTTAGCCGTTGCACGTGGGTTAGGCGGCAGTCGCTGGATCGTAAAAGCCCAGGTACACGCGGGCGGTCGAGGTAAGGCCGGTGGTGTGAAAATTGTTAACAGTGAAGCAGAGCTGAGCACCGTCGTTAAGGGCTATCTGGGCAAATCTCTGGTTACGCATCAGACCGATAGTGCGGGTCTACCCATCAGTCGGGTGCTGGTTGAATCCCTTTCCGAGATAGAACGAGAGATTTATCTGGGGGCATTGATCGACCGGGCGAGTAAACGCATCGTGTTCATGGCCTCTGCAGAAGGCGGCATGGATATCGAAGAAGTGGCTGCTAATCAGCCCGAAAAAATCTTAAAGGTGATGATCGACCCGGTTGCCGGGTTACAGCCTTTCCAGACCCGGCAGATTGGGTTTGGACTGGGTTTGACGGGTGATCAGATCAAACAGCTGGGATCGATTATGAACAGCCTGTATCAGATCTTTACCCAGCATGATGTCAGTCTGATTGAGATAAACCCGCTGATCGTGACCAAACAGGGCAAGCTGATGGCCCTCGATGCGAAGGTCGGTATCGACGATAATGCGCTTTACCGTCAGAAAGCCCTGCTCGAATTGCGTGATAAAACGCAGGAAAACCAGCGCGAGCTGGAAGCGGATGAGCATGGACTGAATTACGTCTCTCTGGATGGCAATATTGGCTGTATGGTGAATGGTGCCGGGCTGGCCATGGCGACCATGGATGAAATCAAACTCCAGGGCGGTGATCCGGCTAACTTCCTCGATGTGGGGGGTGGTACCACCGCAGAAAAAGTGGCAGAAGCTTTCAAGCTGATTCTGTCGGATGAAAAGGTAAAAGCCATCCTGGTGAATATATTCGGTGGCATTGTGCGCTGTGATCTGATCGCCGATGGCATCATCCGCGCGGTCAAAGAAGTGGGGGTGAGTATTCCGGTCATCGTACGTCTGGAAGGTACCAATGTGGATCAGGGCAAGGCCTTGCTGGCCGCCAGTGACGTTAAAATTATTTCTGCCGATGACCTGGAAGATGGCGCTAAAAAGGCGGTTGCATCGATTGGAGGTAAGGCATGAGTATTTTAATCAATAAAGAGACGCGCGTAATCTGTCAGGGTTTTACCGGCAAACAGGGTAGCTTTCATACCGAACAGGCGATTGCCTACGGAACCCGCATGGTGGGTGGTGTGACGCCCGGCAAAGGCGGACAGACTCATCTTGAGCTGCCGGTGTTCAATACGGTTGCGGATGCGGTGAAACAAACCGGTGCCGATGCCACCATGATCTATGTACCGGCACCTTTCTGTGCGGATGCGATACTGGAAGCCGCCGATGCCGGTATCAAGGTCATCGTCTGTATCACCGAGCACATTCCAGTGCAGGATATGTTGAGGGTTAAGGCGGCACTGGAGCATTCCGGCAGCTATCTGATTGGGCCCAACTGTCCCGGTATCATCACATCCGGCGAGTGTAAAATCGGCATCATGCCTGGCGCGATTCATAAGAAAGGGCGTATCGGTATTATCTCACGCTCCGGCACACTGACCTATGAAGCGGTGCATCAGACCACCCAGAACGGCCTCGGTCAGACCACCTGTATCGGCATCGGTGGCGACCCGATTCATGGCATGAACTTTATCGACTGTCTGGAACTGTTTGAGCAGGACCCGGAAACAGAAGGTGTGGTGATGGTGGGTGAAATCGGTGGTACTGCGGAAGAGCAGGCTGCTGAATACATCAGGGATCATTTCTCCAAACCGGTGGTCTCTTATATCGCGGGGGTCACGGCACCTGCCGGTAAGCGTATGGGGCATGCGGGCGCAATCATTGCTGGCGGCAAAGGGACTGCTGATGAAAAATTCGCAGCTTTACAGGCCGCCGGAGTGGCAACTGTAGACTCTCCTTCCAAAATAGGTAGGAAAATGAAGCAGTTATTGTCTTAATATCAAAAAAAAACTACGAAAAATTTATCTTTATCCAGGCGGCTGATGGTTTTCCACAATGAATTCCATCAGTTGCTTGCTGTTAAGCGTAAACCTGCCTATACTTCCTGCCGTTTTTTCAATCCTTAGGGTTTACAGGAGATCTCTGAATGGCCATTGAATTACCGGAAGGCTATACGCCTTCTACCGACGAAGATTATATGTCGCCCAAGCAGTTAGAGTTTTTTCGTCAGAAATTACTCAACTGGAGAAAGGAGTTATTACAGGAATCAGACAATACTATTTCACACCTCAAGGAAGAAAACTGGCAGGAGCCGGATATCAATGACCGTGCATCGCTGGAAACCGATGCGGCCCTCGAACTCAGAACCCGTGATCGTTACCGCAAGCTGGTGAATAAAATCGACTCGGCTTTATCACGCATCGCTGATGGCAGTTATGGCTATTGTATCGATACTGGGGAAGAGATTGGCATCTCGCGCCTGCAGGCCAGACCGATTGCAACCTTAACCATCGAAGCGCAGGAAAAGCACGAACGATTAGAAAAACAGCATAGAGACGACTGAGCTGGCATGAGGAGGGTAAAACCTCCTCTTTGTTTTCCTGGTCGCTCATTGTTCCAGTCAGGTCTTTAGAGCGCGCGTATCCGATACGGCTTTATGCTGATCTGAGGGTATGCTGGCTTTCTTCGGGTAGGGAACCCTTGCTGTCGGTACCACTCTCGATGCATCGTCGCAGTGACGATGCTGATCATCAAAAAAGATATGCGGTGAAAAGGATTTCAGCACCCGGTCTTTCGGAACTCCGCCCAGAAAAAAAGTTTCATCTATCCTGACTTTCCAGGCCCGCAAGGTTCGTATGACCCGCTCATGTGCTGGACTGTTACGTGCGGTTACCAGCGCGGTTCGAATCATGGTTGGGCCATCGATCAGGCCATCCAGTTGAAATTGCAGGTAGGAAAGGGTTTTTAGCAGTTTGGCAAACGGGCCCTCGGGTAAGGGGAGCTGGGCATTCTGCTTTTCGTGCTGGATAAACGCTTCCAGACCCTGTGTCTGATAGATTTCCTCGGATTCTTCTGAAAATAACACCGCATCGCCATCGAAAGCGATTCGAATCTGCTTGAGTGCAGCCCCCGGAGTTTGTGAAGGGCCGTCGTAGATCAAACCCGACGCCACCTGTGATTCTACTGCCGCCTGCACGTCTTCTTCGGTAGCGGAAAGAAACAGATCCACGTCGAAGGCATTCAGGTATTTGGCGACCGGTTCACCGCCGGTGAAAGCCGCCCGCGTGATATCCAGTTTATAGTGATCGATTGAGTTTGAAATGCGCAAACTGGTATCCGCCGAGTTGCGCGATACGATGACGACCTCGATATGGCGCTTATTGCGATCGATCTGATTGATTTTGAGCATCGCTTCAATCAGCGCAAAGCCGGTGCCGGGCTGCAGGATGTCGCTCTCATGCTCCAGCTGATACTGGCAATAGGCCTCCAGACCCTTTTTTTCGTAGATCTCATTCTCCATACTGAGATCAAACAGGGCGCGCGACGAAATCCCGATCACCAGGTAGTTACTTAAATCGTAGGCCATATTGTCGATTGCTCAGTTGAGGGCTTTTATCATGATGCGGGATTTACGGTTTTCATTGTAAGTCTGGCGTTTCTTTTCGGGTAAAAAGTCCAGGCTACCAACATTAAAGCCTTTTTCCAGAAACCAGTGAGAGGTGCGCGTGGTCAGGATGAACAGGTTTTTCAGTCCTGATTTTCGAGCTTCCAGTTCAACCGCGGTGAGCATCTGATCACCAAAGCCCGAATTACGATAATCTGGATGTACTGCCACGCAGGCGACTTCGGCCATGCTTGATTTGAAATCAGGAATGCTCGCAATACAGGCGATGATCATGCCGTCTTTTTCGATCACATGGAAAAAATTAATCTCCAGTTCGAGTTGCTCACGCGAACGCTTGATCAGCGCCCCGGCTACTTCGAGTGGCTGAATCAGTTCCAGTATTCCACCGATATCATCGATACTGGCTTTACGCAGGCCCTCATAAAAAAGATTGGTCACCATCATGCCGGCGCCTTCGCGCGTAAACAGCTCCTGTAACAGGCCGCCATTCAGAGAGTCATCGATAATATGCACGCGCTTTACATTCTTCTTGACGGCCTGGATGGCATGCTGGAGCAGCGCCGCAAAATGACTGGATACCTTCTCCTGTTGTAGATAGGCTTCACATTCCTGGGTAGAAAACTGATCGGTTAACGGGTTTTTGATGAATTCGGCATTAAAGAAAATGAGCTTTTCTGCCTTCAGTGCACAGGCCACTTCGGTTGCCAGTTCTTCCGCCGGTAGATTGAAAATCTCTCCACTCCTGGAGTAACCGATATTGGAGAGCAGAATGACATGCTGGTCCAGCAGCTGATCGATCGCCGTAGCATTGATATCTCTGACCTTGCCACTGTACTGCATATCGACCCCATCGATGATACCCAGCGGCATGCCGGTGACAAAGTTGCCACTGATCACGGATATGTCGGAGCCGGACATCGGGGTATTGGGCAGTCCCATCGAAAGCCTCGCATCAATCGTCTGCCTGACCTGATTGATCGCCTGCAGTATGACCGGCATGGTGTCTGCTTCCGTCACCCGAATATCGTGATGGAATCTGGAACAAATCTGATGCAGCTCCAGTTGTTCATCGATCTGGCTGCGGCTACCATGAATAATCACCAGTTTGATGCCCAGGTGATGGCACAGGGCGATGTCATGAATCAGGTTTTCAAATAAGTCAGAGCGTACCATTTCACCCGATAAAACAAGCACGAAGGTTTTTTTACGGAAGGCGTTGATATAGGGGGCGGCGCTTCTAAACCATTGAATATAATCTGAACCGGACATGAGCTATTGCACTTGAGTGGATAAAATAAATTGATCATATATCGATAGTTGCCGGATTGCATCCGCCATTTTACTTTTGAAACTGGATTTAACTCGGTTACAATTGAGTGCATTATACAGTCTGGAATATCACCAGACGGATAATCACCTGCCGGAAATGGAATCATGAATCACGATCAGGAACTTAGACATACCCTTAGCACCTACCATCTCAAACAGCAGGAACTGGTCAACTTTCTTTACAATCGCTTTACGGTAGGCATGATCTTTACCCTGATTGTGGCGCTGGTCGCTTCTGCGCTGGCCAGTTATGAATTATCTATTCAGGGCAAGGCGCATTGGGCTCTGGTCTGGTTATCCGGGTTAATCTTAATCCAGTATTTCAGGTATCGACTGAAACAAAAATATGACCTTTCCAGGGATGAGGATTACCAGAGTCATCATCAGTGGAAACAGCGTTTTATCATCGGTGTTTATCTGGTGGCGTTCTGGCAGGGCCTGGGCGCGGTTTTGCTGATGCCGTATATCAGCATGAATCTGCAATATATCATCCATGTTTTTTTACTCGGCCTGGGCGCTGGCGCTATTGCCTATCTGGCGACTTCGATGATGATTTTTGGGGCTTATCTGATCATTATGATAATGCCGGTCACTGCATACCTTTTCTGGCAGGCTTCTGCCGATAGCATTATCCTGGGCAGCATGCATATTTTTATGATGGCGGCTTATTTCTTTGGCGTCAGACGGATGAATAGCATGATCAATGATTCATTGCATCTGCGCTTTGATAATGAAATGCTGGTGAATGATTTGCAGCGCCTGCTGAATGCGGTGGCCAGCTCTAATAAGGAACTGGATAAGCTATCCACCACGGATGAGTTAACCGGCGCTTCGAATTTTCGAGCCTTTCGTGTTGGTCTGGAAGATTATCGTCTGAAGCATATCAGCAGTAAAATGCCACTCACCATCGTGATGGTGAATATTGACAACTATTACGAATACAATGTGTATTACGGACAGGAGCAGGGTAATAAAACACTGGCCGCGATCGCCAATTTACTGATCAGTGAAATTGTGGTTAAAAACGAAATGGTCGCCAGAATGAATGGTGCTGAGTTTGCGATTGTGTTGCCGAATGTTTCGTGTGAAGGTGCCAGAGTCAAGATGGACGATATCATGCAACAGCTTCAGCAGCAGGCAATACCGAATGAAAAGTCAAAGATCAGCAATCAGATAACCCTGTCGGTTGGTATCTGCTGTGTGCCGGTCACCGAAAACCTGACCGCCAGAGACTTGATTACACGCGCTGATAATGCATTGCTGCAGGCTAAAAAGAATGGACGCAACAGGATCGAAGTGATCAATACCTGAGCTCTGTATGGAACAAATCCGGCGCTGGACAGCTTTAGACCGGGCTGCCCATCAGGAATTCGAGCAGTGCCTTTTGCGCGTGTAAACGATTTTCCGCTTCCTGCCAGACTACGCTCTGCGGGCCTTCCAGAACTTCAGCCGAAACTTCTTCGCCACGATGTGCCGGCAGGCAGTGCATAAACAGTGCATCCGGGTTGGCTGCGCGCATTACCGATTGATTGACCTGAAAGTCGATAAAGGCTCTTTTCCTTTCTTTCTGTTCCTTTTCCTGGCCCATACTGGCCCACACATCAGTCACAATCAGGTCGGCCTGAGTGCTGGCTTCCTCGCTGCTGGTGAAGATCTCTACCCTGTCGCTGGCCGTCGCTACGATGTCTGCATCGGGTTGATAGTCGGGTGGACAGGCTATTTTTAGTTTGAAATCAAACTGTTTTGCTGCATTGATATAGGAATGGCACATATTATTGCCATCGCCGATCCATGCAACTGTGGCACCTTTGATATCTCCGCGCAGTTCAAACCAGGTCTGGATATCGGCGAGTAACTGACAGGGGTGATATTTATCGGTCAGCCCATTGATAACCGGCCTGGATGAGGCTGCGGCAATGGCTTCTACCCGCTCATGCCCGAAGGTTCTGAGCATGATGCCATCGACCATGCTGGAAATGACTCTGGCGCTATCTTCCAGTGGTTCACCACGGCCAAGCTGGATATCTCTGGGCGACAGGAACATGGCATGCCCACCCAACTGACTCATACCGCATTCAAATGAGACGCGGGTACGGGTCGATGCTTTTTCAAAGATCATCGCCAGCACCTTACCCTGTAGCGGGGTATGTGCAACGCCTGCTTTTAAGCGTTTTTTTACATCAATCGCATGCTGCATTAATGCTCTTAATTCGTCGCCTGAAAAATCAAGCAAGCTCAGGAAGTGTCTAGGTTGCATCGGTTTGTCTGATAATCAGCGGTTGCTAAACTGGTTGATGGTCTGGATTAATATATCGGCCAGCTCTATGGTCTGCTCTGCAGTGATGATGAGCGGCGGTAGCAGTCGAATGACCTTGTCGGCGGTGACATTGATTAACAGGCGGTTTTGTAAGGCCAGAGCAACGATTTCTGCACAGTTCTGTTTGAGTTCTATGCCAACCAGTAGCCCCAGATTACGGATTTCAACGATGTCCCTGTTATCTTTCAACTGCTGCCTGAGATAGTCGGTCAGTTGTTTACCACGTGCCTGTGCATTCTCTGCCAGCTTTTGATCGCGCATGATCGAGCTGACGGTGAGCGCAACACGGCAGGCAAATGGGTTGCCGCCGAAGGTGGAGCCATGATTACCGGGCTGGAAAATATTCGCGGCTTTGGCGTTCGCAAGACAGGCGCCAATCGGAATGCCGTTACCCAGTGCCTTGGCCAGGGTGACTACATCCGGTGTTATCGCCTCATGCTGAAAGGCAAACATTTTTCCGCTTCTGGCCATGCCGGTTTGAATTTCATCCAGCATCATTAACCAGTTGTATTCATCGCAAATGTCACGGATTGCTTTCAGGTAACCGGGGTCAGGGATATTGATGCCGCCTTCACCCTGTACCGGTTCGAGCAGAATTGCGACTACGTTACGGTTGCTTCTGGCGATCGTTTTTAAGGCTTCAATATCATTAAAGGGCGCGCGTAAAAAGCCGGAAACCAGCGGTTCAAAACCCGCCTGTACCTTCCGATTGCCGGTGGCGGATAAGGTCGCCATGGTGCGTCCATGGAAGCTACCCTGCATCACTACAATTTCGGGTTTTTTGATGTCGTGCTTATGCCCATACAGGCGTGCCAGCTTGATCGCGGCTTCATTCGCTTCGGCCCCGGAGTTACTGAAAAAAGCCTGTTCCATCCCGGATACTTCACACAGTAAATCAGCCAGTTTCTGCTGGTTTTCAATATGATACAGATTGGATGTGTGTAACAGGCGTGCAGCCTGTTGCGTGATGGCCTGGGTGACCGCGGGATGATTATGTCCCAGACTGGTGACTGAGATTCCAGAGAGCGCATCCAGATACCGATTTCCCTCACTGTCCCAGATATAGATTCCATCACCCCGGTCAAAACTGACCGGTAATTGCCTGTATGTTGGCATCAGATGATTTGTCATGATACTTCCCGCAAAAAAACGGATTAAGATACTGGTAATTGGAAAAAAAACAAGATTTTTCTACATTAAAGTCCGGCGAGCAATGATTGAGGCCGCTGGATTTGAGGGTGTACTTCAGGTTTTCAGGTGGCCAGAGAGCCGGAAGTCAATTAAAAAAGGGTTTTTCGGCCGTTAGTGTCGAAAAACCCCTTTAAAGAGTAGTCTGAGCGGTTACAGGTTGCTGGCTACAAATTCCCAGTTAACCAGATTCCAGAATGCCGCCACGTAATCCGGGCGTGCATTGCGGTAATCGATGTAATAAGCGTGTTCCCATACGTCGCAGGTCATCAGCGGAGTGACGCCAGTGGTTAAAGGGCAGCCTGCATTCGATGTTTTTACGATTTCAAGTTCTCCCGCGGCATTTTTCACTAGCCAGGTCCAGCCTGATCCGAAGTTGCCAACGCAATCGGCGGAAAAGGTTTTTTTGAAATCAGCAAAAGAGCCGAATTTAGCGTTGATAGCATCGGCCAGTGCGCCTGTTGGTTCACCACCGCCATTGGGACTCAGGCAGTTCCAGTAAAAAGTATGGTTCCAGACCTGAGCCGCGTTATTGAAAATTGGGCCGCTGGATTTACGAATAATGTCTTCGAGTGACATGTCAGCAAATTCAGTGGTAGTGATCAGGCCGTTCAGGTTAACGACATAGGCGTTGTGATGCTTGCCGTAATGGTATTCCAGAGTTTCTGCAGAAATGTGTGGCGCGAGCGCATCCTTCGCGAAAGGCAGTGGGGGTAAAGTAAAAGCCATTTTTAGATTCTCGTTGGGTCAAATGTGTAAGACGTTGAATAGTCGATATATTTTAGAGAAATGACGGAGGCAATTCAGGCTGAAGTCGATACTTCAGGGTAAATTGTCTCGATCCCATCGCTAAAATCGCGCTTTTTTATATCACACAGCGTGATACAGGTAAACGTAAGATATATAGTGTTATTGAGCTTCATATCAAGGCGCCGGGTTGAAATTATTTTCCGGAAAAGCGTTTCAGGCCGCTATAAGCCGGTGCATTCTGGTGTCGAATTGGAGCCTCAAATTTTAACTTTTACGGGTCTATCAGGAATCTGTTATTAACTCTTTTTAGGCATTGAATTGTGGATAAAAACCTTATACCTTGACTTGCCGTGGCAGGGCACCGTCGGGCGAAGTGGCGCGGATCTGGTTTATTTTGATGGTTAATAATTGAGGCGATATGTGTGGTATTTTTGGCGGTCTGAGTCTGTCAGGCGGGGTAATTGATAAAGCAGTTAGTGAGCGCATGTCGCATCAGGTAGCGAGGCGTGGGCCCGATGACCGGGGAGAGTTTTACGATCGCTCGGTGATGCTGGGGCATCGTCGTCTGGCGATCATCGATCTTTCTGCAAACGGACATCAGCCGATGACCGATGTGCAGCACAACCTGACGATCGTGTTTAATGGGACTATCTACAATTATCCGGAGCTGCGTCAGCAATTAATCGATGCGGGATGGGCTTTTCAGTCGCATAGTGATACTGAGGTAATTCTAAATGCCTACGCGCACTGGGGGGCATCCTGTGTAGAGCGCCTGCATGGCATGTTCGCTTTTGCGATATGGGATAAACGCAGTCAACAGCTTTTTCTGGCGCGCGACCGGATGGGTATAAAGCCGCTGTATTATCTGAAAACGGAGCGTTTTTTCTACTTTGCATCAAACCCGCAGGCGTTGCTGCAAACCGGCATCTGCGACACCGCTCTGGATCCGGTTTCGCTGCATCATCTGTTTACTCTACATGCAGTGGTGCCCGCGCCCGGAACTCTGTTTAAGGGGGTAAAGAAATGTCCACCCGCGCATAGCATGACGCTGGACATGGCCGGAAAGCTGGAGATTAGCCGTTACTGGCAGCTTACCGCCAAAAGGCCATTGATCGCCAGATCGGACACCGAATGGAAAGAAGCTATCCACGATGCCTTATTACAGGCGGTGAAAAAACGTCTCACCATAGCCGATGTGCCGGTGGGTGTATTGCTATCGGGCGGGCTGGATTCGAGTTTACTGGTTGCCCTGCTGGCCGAAGCGGGGGTTAACAATATCAAAACCTTCAGCATTGGTTTTGAAGATCAGCCGGAAGAAAAAGGCAGTGAGTTTGAGTTTTCCGACCCGGTGTCGGCGATGTATAACACGGATCATCACAAGTATCTGATTCCTAATTCAGAGGTTATGCAGCGCCTGCCCGAAGCCGTGCAGAATATGGCAGAACCGATGTTCGGTCAGGATGCGGTGGCCTTTTACCTGTTATCCGAGCAGGTTTCCCGCTCGGTAAAGGTGGTGCAAAGCGGGCAGGGTGCGGATGAAGTATTTGCCGGTTATTTCTGGTATGCAAGGATGTTAGCCAGTGCCGGTAAGCCGCTGCAGCGATTTTCCCCCTGGTACTTTGATCGTGATCATGCGGAGTATCTGGAAATGATGGATGCGGTCTATGCGGTAGACGATGTGACTTCTGCGCTGGTGTCCGATGCCCTGAGCACGGAGTTCAGCGACACTTTCATGGATGCGGTGCTACGTTTTGATACCACTACGCTGGTGGTGGATGATCCGGTCAAGCGTGTCGATAACATGACCATGGCCTGGGGACTTGAGGCCCGAGTACCGTTTCTGGATCACCATCTGGTCGAGCTTGCCGCACAATGTCCTCCAGAACTCAAGATGTTGCATCAGGGTAAAGGCATTCTGAAACAGATTGCGCGTGGAATATTACCGGATGCGGTGATCGACCGACCCAAAGGCTACTTTCCGATGCCCGCGTTAAAATATGTGCGTGGTGACTTTTATCAGATGATGGCCGATGTGTTAAATTCTCAGCAAAGCCGGGAGAGAGGTTTATTTTCTCGTGCCTATATCGACAAACTGCTGGCCGAACCTGAAGCTCATTTTACGCGTTTGAATGGCAGCAAGTTATGGCACTGCGCGTTGCTGGAATACTGGTTACAAACACATCTGGTCTGAGGTCTGCACCGCCTGCTGCCACTGAACTAAAAACAGTGAGTGCGGTGGGCTTTATTTTTGGGGTGAAGAAGGCTTATAATACCCGACCAAATTACTCAGTTATTTATTTAAGAGGTGTGTTAGATGGATGTGTTAGATCGTATTAAAGAGCAGGTTGAGTCAAATCCAATCGTTGTTTACATGAAAGGAACCCCGCAATTACCGCAATGTGGTTTTTCCAGCCGTACCGCAGAGGCCTTAATTTCTCTTGGCGTTGAGTTTGCCTATGTGAATGTATTAACCGACCCGGAGGTTTTTCAGAACCTGCCGCGTTATGCGGACTGGCCGACCTTCCCACAGGTTTATATTGATGGTGAACTGATTGGAGGCTGTGATATCACGCTGGAAATGAAGCAGTCTGGTGATCTGGAAAAAATGGCCAAAGCGGCAATCGCGAAGAAGGCCGGATAAAGATTTCCCTGGTTAACTGATCGTCTGTGTGGCAGGCGATCAGTGCTTCAGGCGGTTTCCAGCAAGTCTTTCAAAGGCTGCAGTTTGTGTTCTGTCAGGCGAAGAATTTGTGCCACATCAGGTATGTCACTGACCTGTTCCGAATACCAGCTGGCAATCGACAGTTTTAGTTTTTTACCCTGTTCCGAGAGCAGGTGAGTATGCTGTAAAACGCTGGCCGCACTACGCTCAAACATGGCTGGATTGAACGTTGTATGATCGGCATAGGTGATCGCGATAGCGAAAGTGAATTCATCGTAACGTACAATCTGATCCATGGGGCGTAACACCAGTTGCAATGAACTGGATATGGTTCGGAGCGTGGAGTGCCCCAGTTTAAATGTATCGGAGTTTTCATCTTCACTACCTATCCGGATCAGGCATAAACTGACGCCTCCACCCCGAGTTTCGCAATGATTGATCATTGCCGACAGTGAGTTTAATAGATATTTGCGGTTGCCCAGTCCGGTATCCTGATCGAGCAGGTTCAGCTGTTTGAAGGTCTGGATATAGCTGGTCAGGTCGTTGTTCTTTTTACGCAGTGCATTCTGCTGTCGAGCGATTCTGCCGGTGCCATACACGCGTGCTGCGAGCTCGAATTGATTCGCCGACTTTGACAGAAAGTCATCAACCCCGCGGTCAAACGCAACCACGATACTGGCGGTGGTATCCTCTGCGGTTAGCAACACAATGCCGGTATAGCGATTATTGTTCTCATCCCAGCGTCGTATCAGATCGGTCAATTCCAGGCCATTCATTTCCGGCATCCAGAAATCTGCCACGACCACATCTGATCGGCGTTGATTGATCAGCAGAATGGCCGCATTTGCCGAGTTAGCGGTACGAATATCTTTATAGCCGGCTTTCTTCAGTCCTGATTTAATGACTTCACAGCTGAACTGAAGATCGTCAACGACGATAATAGATAGGTCTTCTCTGGGTAACATGGGAATTGGCAGATTAAAATTTCACTGATTATAGTTGATGTTTCTGAGTTTATAGCGAATATCTAAAAGCAGGTCATTTTTTGGCATCAGTTAAAGGCTCCGGATTAACTCGGCGGCGGGGTGAAAGGCATACTATTGACTATTTTGCAGAACAGCCTGGCTGTCATTTCGGCATCGTAGATCGCGGAATGAGCCTCATTGTTATCCCACTCCAGGCCGGCGGCCTGAGCGGCTCGTGATAGCACGGTTTGACCATAGGCCAGACCTGCCAGCGAGACCGTATCGAAGGTGCTGAACAGGTGGAAAGGATTTCGTTTGATGCCAGTACGTTGGGCGGCGGCATTGATAAACTTCAGATCAAAATTGGCATTATGGCCAACCAGTATGGCACGTTTACAGTTACTCCGTTTCAGCGCTTCGCGAATAGGCTTAAAGATTTTTGGTAGAGCCTGCTTTTCTGATATCGCCATGCGTAACGGGTGATCCGGGTCGATGCCATTGATTTCGAGTGACTTGGGCTCCAGGTTGGCGCCCTCAAACGGGGTTACATGGCAGGTATGGGTATCGCTACTGATCAGTTGTCCCTGTTCATCAAAGTCCAGCAACACGGCGGCAATTTGCAGTAATGCATCGGTTTGCTCATTGAATCCACCGGTTTCTACGTCTACAACCACGGGCAGGAAGCCGCGGAATCTTTTATCCATGGTAATAATTTCATTCATTTTTAATTGTGTTCCAGTGTCCAGCTAATAGTCTTTCCAGCTCTGAAGGGTATCAGGGTGGCGTCTGCGAAATTGATTTTGTCTGCAACCGTCCAGTCCTGTTTTTTCAGGGTGACGGTGCCGTCATTCACCGGCAGGCGATAAAAGGCAGCGCCCGCCAGACTCATAAACGATTCAAAATGGATAAAATTATCGACCTGTTCAAAGGCTTCTGCATACAGTTCAACGGCAGCATGAGCGGTGTATATGCCTGCGCAACCACAGGCCGATTCCTTGGCATGGCGAGGATGAGGTGCACTGTCTGTTCCCGCAAAAAAACGCCCCGGTTGCTGTGTGGCTGCGGCCAGTAGTGCCAGTCGGTGGTGCTCTCTTTTCGCCACGGGCAGACAGTAATGGTGGGGGTTGATGCCCCCCTTAAACAGATCGTTACGATTAATCAGTAAATGGTGCGCGGTTATGGTGGCCGCAACATAAGCATTTTGTGAAAGCACATACTCTACCGCATCTTCGGTGGTGATGTGTTCAAACACGATCCGCAGTTCGGGGAACTGCTGTCTGATGGTACTCAGTGTGCTATCGATAAATGCCTTTTCGCGGTCAAAGATATCGATATCAGCAGCGGTGGCTTCGCCATGCACCAGCAAAGGCAGGTCATGCGTTTGCATGGCTTCCAGTAGCGGGATAATTTTGTCGATATGCGACACCCCCGCATCCGAGTTTGTGGTGGCACCCGCCGGATAAAGTTTGGCCGCGTGGATAAAAGGAGATTGCGCGGCGGTTTCAATTTCCTGAATCGAAAGGTTGTCGGTGAGATACAGTGTCATCAGCGGATTAAAGCTTGAGCCCGGCTGCAACGCGCTTAGGATTCTATCCCGGTAGGACAGGGCCTGTGCACAACTGGTCACCGGCGGTACCAGATTTGGCATGATGATCGCCCTCGCAAACTGGCGGGCAGTGTCGTTTATCACCGCCTGCATCTGGGCGTGATCACGCACATGCAGATGCCAGTCATCTGGTGTCGTTATTACGATTTTTCGCATAAGTAGAGTTTATAGACCTTGCTTGTAAGGGTTAATTATCTCATGATTAGCTGATAAACTCTAAATTTAACGTATACTATCCGCCATCCCTAAAGTGGTTCAGAATAGTCGTTAAAGTCGCCAGAATAGGTGACCAATTATAATATTCTTAACCCAAGTTCTGAACCTGTCAGCAATATTAAACCAGTATAAATTTTTTTAGCTCTAAGCGACTTTTTAAAAGGATTTACTGAGGCTTTCGATATTGTTGGCGGGTCATATTGAAATAAAATAGAGAGATTAAAATGACAGATACTATTGATCTAGACCTGGATCCGCAGGAAACGCAGGAGTGGGTTGAGGCTCTTGAAGCCGTGTTAAAACATGAGGGTGCAGACAGGGCTCATTTTCTACTCGAAAAACTGATTGATAAGGCGCGTCGTTCCGGTGCTTACATGCCTTATACCGCTAATACCGCTTATCTGAATACCATACCCGTCGCGCAGCAAAAACCTTCTCCAGGTGATCCGGCCATAGAGCACCGGATTCGTTCTGTTATTCGCTGGAATGCGGCCGCGATGGTGGTGCAGGCGAATCGCAAAACCAGTGAACTGGGTGGACATATCGCCAGCTTTTCTTCGGCCGCGACATTATACGATGTCGGGTTCAATCATTTCTTCAAGGCTCCCACTGCAGAAAATAAGGGCGATCTGGTTTTTTTTCAGGGTCACTCAGCGCCGGGTATCTATGCCAGAGCGTTCATTGAAGGTCGCCTGACTGAAGAGCAGCTTTTAAATTTCCGCCAGGAAGCGCTGAATAAGAATGGTCTGTCGTCTTACCCGCATCCCTGGTTAATGCCAGACTTCTGGCAGTTCCCCACCGTTTCTATGGGCCTCGGGCCTTTGATGGCGATCTATCAGGCGCGCTTCAAGAAATATATGGAAAACAGGGGGTTTCTGGAGTCGCAGGGCCGAAAGGTCTGGGCTTTCATGGGCGATGGAGAAATGGATGAGCCTGAGTCGCTCGGTGCTATTTCACTGGCATCGCGCGAAAAGCTGGATAATCTGATTTTTGTAGTCAACTGTAATCTACAGCGACTGGATGGCCCGGTACGAGGCAATGGTAAAATCATTCAGGAGCTGGAAGCCGTCTTTCGTGGGGCAGGCTGGAATGTAATCAAGGTGATCTGGGGCGGTTACTGGGATGCGTTGCTGGATAGAGATAAGGATGGCCTGTTACAGAAGCGCATGGAAGAGTCCGTGGATGGCGAGTATCAGTCTTATAAAGCACATGGCGGTGCCTTTACGCGCGAGTATTTTTTCGGTAAATACCCTGAGTTGAAGGCGATGGTCGCCAACATGTCGGACGAAGATATCTGGCGTCTGAATCGTGGCGGACATGACCCGCATAAAGTGTATGCCGCCTATGCTGCAGCGGTAGAACATACCGGGCAGCCTACCGTCATCCTGGCGAAGACGGTGAAAGGATATGGTATGGGAGAAGCGGGAGAAGGGCAGAATATTACCCATTCACAGAAGAAAATGGGTGAAGAGGCGCTAAAGGCTTTCCGCGATCGATTTAATATTCCGGTTTCCGACAAAGATATTGCCAATGCTCCTTTCTATCGTTTCCCGGAAGGCAGCGAAGAAATGCAGTACATGCGTAAACAACGCGAAGCCTTGGGCGGCTATATGCCGGTGCGTAAGGACTGGGCTGAGCCGCTTAAAATTCCGGAACTGGATATTTTTGAAGCGTTGCTGGTGGATAGTGGCGAGCGTGAGTTTTCCACCACCATGGCTTTTGTCAGGATGCTCTCTACTCTGACCCGTAATAAAGATATCGGAAAAAATATCGTGCCTATTGTGGCTGATGAAGCACGTACATTTGGCATGGAAGGCATGTTCCGGCAGCTGGGGATTTATTCTTACAGCGGACAGTTATATAAGCCGATGGATGCCGATCAGGTCATGTATTACCGGGAAGATAAAAAGGGCCAGATTCTGCAGGAAGGGATTAACGAGGCAGGTGCCATATCATCCTGGATTGCTGCGGGGTCTTCCTATTATACCCATGGCGTGAATATGATACCTTTTTACATCTATTATTCGATGTTTGGTTTTCAGCGTATTGGTGATCTGGCCTGGGCTGCCGGAGATATGCAGGCCAGAGGGTTTCTGATTGGTGGTACAGCGGGAAGAACCACGCTGGCGGGAGAAGGTCTACAGCATCAGGATGGACATAGTTTAATTGTCGCCGGAACCATTCCCAACTGTATTTCTTATGATCCAACCTATGCCTATGAGATGGCGGTCATCGTTCATAATGGCATGAAGCGCATGTATCAGAAGCAGGATAATGTGTATTTCTACATTACTGCAATGAATGAAAACTATCATCATCCAGCCATGCCTAAAGATGCCGAAGAGGGGATAGTGAAAGGCATGTACTGCCTGAAACAAGGTTCAGAAAAGGGCATAAAAGTTCAGTTGATGGGCTCTGGCACTATTTTACGTGAAGTGATTGGGGCGGCTGAGCTTTTGAAATCAGATTTTAATATTGAATCTGACATCTGGAGTATGACCAGTATCAATGAACTGGCCAGAAATATTGTTGATACGTCGCGCTGGAATCTGCTGCACCCGACCAAAAAAGGCAGGCAGAGTTATGTTCAGGAAATGCTGACTGGACGCAAAGGCCCTGCGGTGATTGCAACCGATTATACCCATACCTATGCAAACCAGATCCGCTCACATGTACCGATGCGTTATGTAACGCTTGGAACCGATGGGTTTGGACGTAGTGACACCCGCGCTAATCTAAGGATTTTCTTTGAGGTGAATCGCTATTATGTGGTTATCGCTGCGCTAAAGGCTTTATCTGATGATGGTGAGATTGAGAGCAAAGTGGTTCAGCAGGCGATTAAAAAATATAAAATTGATCCGGAAAAGCCTAACCCTCTGACAGTGTAAAAAGTGGTTATTCATTTTAAAGGTCTCACTCAAATTCGACGGAGATAAACGTGGCAAATATTGAAAAAATTTTGTTACCTGACGTAGGTGACTTTGATGATATTGAAATCATTGAAGTCATAATTAGTGCTGGCGATGACGTCAATAAGGATGACTCAATCATTATGCTTGAGTCCGACAAGGCGACGATGGAGATTCCAAGTCCTGTTAGCGGTAAGATTCAATCGGTTGCGGTTAAAGTGGGTGATCGAATTTCCGAAGGAACTCTCATCGCTGAGATTGAAACCTCGGAAAGTCAGCCGCCTGTGCCAGCGCCGGCAGCCGCGGCTAAACAGGTTGCTTCTGCGGTAGCAGCAGTCGAGGTTGCACCGGTAGCTGCACAGGTCGCGTCAGCAGCCAGTCAGAATCTGGAGCGTGCGTCATCTCCAGTGTCCGACTTAGCCGATTCAGCGCTAACGCCGATTGCTCATGCGAGTCCATCGATTCGACGTTTTGCACGTGAGCTGGGCGTTGATATCAGTCGCGTGAACGGATCAGGAAATAAAGGCAGGGTACTCAAAGAAGATGTGCAGGGTTATGTGAAATCGACTCTGGCGAGTGCGGGTACTGCCGCCGCGCCCGGTAGAGGGTCAGGTGGAATGGGACTGCAGATCAGTCAGGCACCGGTCATCGATTTCAGTAAATTTGGTGAAACAGAAACTCAGGTATTAAGCCGGATCAAGAAAATATCCGGTGCCCATCTGCATCGTAGCTGGGTTAGTGTTCCGCATGTGACTCAGTTTGACGAAGCGGATATAACCGGTCTGGAAGAGTTCAGAAAATCACTGGCAAAAGAAGCTGAGAAAAAAGGTGTACGGCTCACTCCGTTAGTTTTTATCATGAAAGCGGTGGTCTGTGCATTGCAGGAGATACCGGAGTTTAATTCTTCGCTGGACGCCTCTGGTGATAACCTTATCTTGAAAAAATATTTCCATATCGGGGTGGCTGTTGATACACCTAACGGATTGATGGTGCCGGTAATCAGGGATGTGGATAAAAAAGGAATTTACCAGTTATCAGCCGAACTATCAGCAGTGGCGGCACGTGCCCGAGACGGGAAATTATCACCTGCAGATATGCAGGGAGGATGCTTTTCCATTTCCAGCCTGGGCGGCATAGGAGGTACCCAGTTTACTCCTATTGTGAATGCACCAGAGGTGGCAATCCTCGGTGTGGCCAGGGCTAAAATGCAACCGGTATATCAGTCTGATGGCACGTTTAAGCCAGCATTGATGTTACCGTTGGCATTGTCTTATGATCACCGTGTAATTGATGGTGCACAGGGCGCGCGTTTTACTAACTATTTAAGTCAGCTTATATCTGACATCCGAAGGGTATTATTATAATGAGTAAATCCGATCTAATCGTTCCTGATATTGGTGGGTTCGCAAATGTAGAAGTCATTGAAGTGCATGCAGCAGTAGGTGATAAGCTGGAAAAAGAAGACTCCATCATTACGCTGGAGACTGATAAGGCGACGATGGATATTCCCTGTCCAGTGTCAGGCACGATCACAGATTTAACGATTAAGGTCGGTGACAAGGTATCCGAAGGCTCCAAACTCGGTGTGATTGAGGCGACAGCGAAAACTCCCTCTGCCTCTGCACCGGTTCAGCAGGCGGCTCCAGCTACTGCTGCCGCAGCAACCCCTGTTAACACCAGCACCGCAGATAAACACTGTGAAGTACTGGTTTTAGGTGCTGGCCCCGGTGGCTATACAGCGGCATTCAGGGCGTCTGATTTAGGCCGGCAGGTTATTCTGGTCGAACGTTATGATTCTCTGGGTGGCGTTTGTCTGAATGTCGGCTGCATACCGTCAAAGGCGTTATTGCATACGGCTCAGATCATCAATGAAGCGGAGCACATGTCATCCAACGGGGTAAAGTTCGGTAAGCCGGAAATCGATCTGGCCGGTATCAACGGTTTTAAATCACGCGTTGTGACCAAGCTTACCGGCGGGCTTAAGCAGCTGGCAAAGCAAAGAAAGGTCGAGATAGTCAACGGTGTAGGTGAGTTTGTTAGCGATCACGTGCTGAAGGTGACTAAAGACGGCACGGATACGACGATATCTTTTGATCACTGCATCATCGCGGCAGGTTCTCAGGCAACTCAGATTCCGGTATTTCCGAACGATGATGAGCGGTTGATGGATTCTACCGGTGCACTCGAACTGAAAGACGTTCCCAAAAAACTGCTGATTATCGGTGGTGGAATCATCGGTCTGGAAATGGCCACGGTTTACGATGCATTAGGCTCTGAAGTTACCGTGGTTGAATTCATGGATTCACTAATGCCTGGCTGTGATGCGGATCTGGTGCGTCCGTTGATGAAACGCATCAAAGCAAAATACAAGGACATCCTGCTGGGTACTCGAGTGACCGAAATCAAGGCCCAGAAAACCGGCCTGAAGGTGAGTTTTGAGGGTAAAAATGCGCCGCCGGCAGAGCTGTTCGATCGGGTGCTGGTTGCGGTTGGACGCAAACCCAATGGTCTTAAGATCGGTGCCGAAAAAGCGGGTATAAGCGTTACAGAAACTGGCTTCATCCCGGTGGATACGCAGATGCGTACCAATGTGGCGCATATTTTTGCCATCGGTGACATCGTCGGTCAACCCATGCTGGCGCACAAAGCTACGCATGAAGCCAAGGTTGCTGCTGAAGTTATCAGCGGCATGAAGTCATTCTTTGAGCCGTTGACGATACCGTCGGTGGCTTACACAGACCCTGAAGTGGCCTGGATGGGTCTTACCGAAACTGAGGCTAAAGCCAAAGGGGTCGAGTATGTGAAAGGGGCATTCCCGTGGGCGGCAAGTGGTCGCTCTCTCGGACTGGATCGCGATGAGGGATTAACCAAGGTGCTGTTTGACAAGGAAACTATGCGCATACTGGGTGCTGGTATTGTGGGTCCCAATGCCGGCGAGTTGATTGCAGAAGCGGTACTGGCACTGGAGATGGGCGCCGATGCAGAAGATATTGGATTAACCATCCATGCGCATCCCACACTGTCAGAAACCTTCAACTTTGCTGCTGAAATGGCGGAAGGGACGATTACCGATCTGTATATTCCAAAGAAAAAATAATTACTTTGAATGCTTTGGGTATCCTGTACAGGGATGTGGATACCCTTCATTGTAAACAATGGGATCAGCGGGATTATCAAGACGCTGTAGCGGCCAGAAAAAATTGAGCAATTTTTCACCAATCATTTGATAAATCTCTGCAATTGAGTCCGGGCCATTGCTTTTTACTCTTTTCGTACTATCTTTAAAGCTTAATTTGGGCTGATTAGACTCTCTGTAAGCGGGTTTAACAACCCTGTTTAGATTGATCTCAATACAAATAAATCCTTGTAAGCCAAGTATTTATTATATATTCTTAAGGTGAAATGTTAGATGGCTGTCAATATCAGTCGAGTTATAAATATGAGTTGCTCAGGGATACTCATGAAAAACACATCAAATTCAACCTACAAACAACCTCTTATTTTTGTGCTGCTTATGTCGCTGGCGGGTTTTAGTCTGCCGGTATCTGCGGAATTCGATATGACCGGATTGTACGCCGGGGTGCAGTTTTCCACGACGGAAGATAAGTTCGTGCGCGATTCAGGCTCCACGGTTACCAATAACAGGGGTCATATTAAAGCGAAACTGGGAAAGGCCATCAATGATCTGGTTTCGATCGAGGGGCAGTTTGGCATGACCACAAATTCTGGAGCGACGCAGGGAATTGCTACTTACGGTGCCTATCTGCGGCTTGGAAAGGATTACGGGCAGTATAAGCCTTACGGTCTTATTGGCTTTAGTGGTATCTATGCCTACGAGGATAATGTGGACAATGTTTCCGAAACTTCAGGTTCCTACGGAGCGGGTCTGGAAATTTTTGGTAGCAAGGATCTGGCCATTACGTTTGAGTATTTACGCATGATCGATAAATCGGTTGATGGTGGAGATTCTACTTTTGATGCCTTCGGTGCAGGCTTTACTTATTACTTCACCGAAGATAAATCTTACTTTAACAAGAACCGGAATAAAATCCGTTCTATCAGATACTAGTTTGCACAGGAAGAACGCATGAAAAAAGTAAATTATTGTTTTCTGACTCTAATCGCCGCTACTGCATTGCTGACTGGTTGTAGCGATGACGAAACTTCCGCTTCATCTACAAATGGTAATGTTAGTGGAACTTCTAACTCTGTTGGCTTAGGCCCTTCTGTACCGACAGGAATAGTCTCTCATCGTGACTTTAGAATAGGATTTGATCCCGGTATTGCTCTTGTATTTGATTCTCAGGGTAATTTTTCCGGTGGTGACCCCGTGTCAATTGTCATTAGAGCCGATGATATAAAAGATCTGGTAGTAGATGGTCAGACAGTAAATATTAGAACGGAATGGGGAACTTTTACTGATGATAAAGATTCCTGTGTGCTTCAAAATGGAACATGCTTTGTCACCTGGTTACCCGGTTCTAGTCAAACAGCACCCTCCGCTCTAATTCCGAGCCCTGCAGAATCAGCTGAATGTCGAGTTGCATTTACAGCATGGACAAGAGGTGAAGAAAAATTTTCTGACGCAAATGGTAATGGTGTACTGGATGTTGGCGAAGTGTTTACTGATTTGCCAGAACCTTATTTAGATATCAATGAGACAGGTCTTTATTCGAACTTTAATGGGTATGTGAGTGGTTGGGATGCTCCCGGATACTGTAATTCAGACAGAGTTTGCGAAATGATTGATACTAATGGAAATCGTTTGCATGATGAACCTGACGGGAAGTATAACGGAACATTGTGCGCGAGTGGGAACCCTGACTGTTCAACTAACACATCAACATTGATTTGGACAACGCACTACCTGTTAATTTCTGCGCAAACTACCTTAAACTGTTCAGGTTTTAAGGGGAGTTGATGCTTGTTTCAATTAATCTAAGTCCATAATATATTTAAATCCAACCTTTGTTAGTTGCTATATTAAGATAAAAAAGCCTTGGACCTTGTTCAGGGTTTTTTATTACAACGTCAATTCCACCGAAGCCTCTGATTTCTCTTCTGTTTTACTTGCACTCAGACAATTAAGAATCCGTCTGGATTCAATCTCTCCCTGCTGCAGGAAAACGGCTTTGACCTTTGCTGAACGCTGGTCAGCGAGATTGCGCATTTTTTGCTGAATTAGCTGAGCGTCCACGGTAATCGTTGCCGGGTCTACCTTTTCATCCTTTTTAGCGAGTTTTTGCAGGCGTTCCAGTTCAACAGCCAGAAGCTCTTCATGAATCGACTTTTGATCTTCCAGTGAACTGATGCCACAGGCTTTGATTTTTAATCCTGGACGTTCTTTTAAGACCTTGATGACCTTATCCAGTAGTTGTTGCTGATCATCCTTAAGATCCAGACTGTTAGTGGCAAATAATACCGGCGGCAGAGAGATATGGTTGGCGGCGGATTTAGCCAGTGAGTAGAGTGTGATCAGGGAACCCAGTGGCTGCAGGCTATGCTTCAGGTAACTGAGAGAGGCGGATTGCATGGCCTTACCCATCGCCTGATTGATGACCAGGCTTAAGTCAAAATCCGGTTGGTCGATGTTGCCACGTACCGGTAACTCCAGTTGAATGATATTTTCACTGTCCTTTAAGGTTGAAATGGCCAGGTCGATCGACATCCCAGACGCACTGGAGACCTGTTCGGCAGTTTGCGAGTTGGTTTCGACAATTTCAATGCTATCCACTTTCAACCGTATCAGGGCGTCAATCTCACGCTTGATCAGGCTAAGATCGATATCGGTATCGACAACGCCGCTTTTCATGCCATAACCCATGGCCTGCGTGGTGTAAGGTGTGACTGGAGGTAGATCGAGCTGTTTAATTTGCGCCTTTAATGTTAATGCGGTGGAAGGATCAAACAGCAGGCCATCTCCAGTCAGATCTATGCCGGTGTACTCACCCTGCCGTATGGCAACTACAAAATGTGCATTGTTAGCCGGGGAGAGCTGGGTAATTTCGATCTGGTTTAGAAATAGCTGGGTGTGGTAGTTTGGTGTCACGCTCTGATCGGTAAAGTCTATGCTGCCGGGTTCAGCAAGTGTTATTGCGGCGATCGAAATTTGAAGCGGCTTATCTGTTTTACTATCGGCTTCTGTCTGGTCTGGTCCAGTCGGAATCATGGCATCCAGTGTGTTTTGCAGTGGGGCAATTTGAGCCAGTTGTTTTTGTGCCGTAATATTCAGCTGGAGTGCGGGCTTGTGGATGCTTATCTGTCCAATACTGAGCGCAGCTGAATCAGAGTCAAGTTTCAGCTTAGACATACTTAAAGCATTCAGGCTAACAAAACTTTCATTACTGCTGGTATTTATCAGCTTCAGTTTATCCAGATCCAGTTGTTCAAAACTGATCGACTGCAGGGATTTTTCCAGCGCATCAATGCTCAGTCGATCGAACGACGCGATCGTATAGTCCTGGCTGGTGTCGACCGTTTTGCTGCCGTTGATTTCGAGTCGGCCTTTGACCGAAAGTTGATTGTTTGCCTGTAGATCAGTGCTGCCTTTCCAGTGTACTTTACTTACCGACTGGTTTAGTTGTAGATAATCGAGCTCCAACTCATTGAGTTGAAGCTCATTCGTAGTGCTAGCAATAATGGAGCTGGCAAGGGTTACATCAAAATCTGTTTTCAGGCTGAAAGTACCCTGTTTTATCGTTACGTAATCCCGATAAAATTTCGCATAGGGCGTTAACGTCAGATTTGTCAATGTACCCTGTCCCTTAATGTGGGGATCTGAAGCAAACAGTAACAGTTCGGCGGAGAGGCTGAGCGAGGCGTCATCAATCTTCAAATCAGCGCTCAGCCTTGTCGGGCTGGATGAGTTCCAGGATTCTAGTCCGTTCAGACTCAGGCGCTTAATGCTAACTTTTTGCGAAAATTCTGATTCCTGATAATGGATGCTGCTGGAATCGATGGAGAGCTGCTTGATACCATATCCGAAGGAATTTTCGCTGCTGGAGGGAGCATCGGCTTCTTTACTGGCGGAAGCATCTGCAGCAGGAAGCTTGACCCCGTTGATAACAAAGTCGCCATTTTTATTGCGCTGTATAACGGCATTCAGGCCATCCAGCAGCAGGCTGTTGACGATCAGTTTTCGGGAGAAAAGATCCAGCATCTGCAGATCAACCGCTAGATGCTTTAACCTTAGTGGCTCAACGTTTCCAGCACTGAAACTTAACTGTTTAAGCTCGACGCTACCGGCGAACAGATTCAGCTCGATATCATCGATCGTTACCAGAGTGGCGCCGTGTTTTTTAAGCAGGTGGATGATGCTATATTGGATGATGACTGGAAGGATGAGTACTATCAGTGCAAATATAGAGGCACTTATGCTCATTCTTCTCAGGCTGTTATTCTTCCAGTAGGCTTGTAACAGATGTTTTACAGGTTGCATGGCATTTAAAAAATTAATAATTCAAAATATTATAACTGACTAAATTATGAGCAGGCTATATCTGAATCACAGTTCTGTAGGTGAAGGCTATCCTTTAATCGTTATTCACGGTTTATTTGGTTCGTCACGTAACTGGCAGGCACTATCAAAGTTATTTGCACGTAGTTTTCGTGTCATCACGGTGGATCTGAGAAATCATGGGGATTCATTCCATGCGCCAGAGATGGGGTATGCGCTAATGGCTGGTGATGTACTCGATTTGATGGATTATTTGGCGATCGATTCGGCCCATATACTGGGGCATAGTATGGGCGGTAAGCTGGCCATGCAACTTGCCCAGATGGCGCCCGAGCGGGTCAATAAACTGGTGGTGGCGGATATTGCGCCGGTTACCTACGGCCACAGTTACCATGACATCATCGCACCGGTAAGGGCTATGGATTTATCCTTAATCAGTAGCCGGAAACAGGCGGATAGCGAGCTCGAACAGGGCATTCCTGATCAGCGCATCCGCCAGTTTATTATGCAGAATCTGTCGATACAGGATGGGAAGGCGAGCTGGAAACTTAACTGGGAAGCGATTCAGAATAATATCGATACTGTTATCGGCTATGTAAATATTGCTCACTGGAGCATCCATAATCCCACGCTGTTTATTCGTGGCGGTGCTTCAGGCTATGTCACTGCACAAGGCTGGGCCCTGATTCAGCAGCATTTTTTGCAGGCTGAATTAATCACGCTGGATAAAGCCGGGCACTGGTTGCATGCGGAACAGCCGGCTGCCTTTGCTGAACAGGTTGTGCGATTTTTGCAGCGCTAAGGTTTTACGAGGTTGCTATTTAATGCTCAAGTTTTCAGGCTTTTGAACGATACAGAGCTATATGCTTCCTTAACATAATCGCGACCATGAATAAATTTCTACTGACATTGCTGACATTGCTCTGGTCTGTAACGTCGATGGCATCGACGGAACGGGTGTATATGTCGCCAATGGAAGCCTCCAGCTGGACCTTAACTTCCGACTCTATTCTGCGTTGTGAGCTGGAGCATAGCATTCCAGGTTTCGGCAAGGCCGTGTTTTATCGGGAAAGTGGACGCGTTCTGGGTCTCAAATTCATTTCCGATTACCGTTATAAAAAAGATATGGAAGTTGCCTTTCGCTCTATCTCAGCGAGCTGGAAGGGTGTGCAGACCGTTGCCGATCTGGCAAAATTAAAATCCACGGGTAGTCACTCGATGGTGAGTATCAACAGCAATGCGGCTAGTTATGCCTACTTTGAGTTGCGTCAGGGATATCAGCCCAGCCTGTATTTTATCAATGACGAGTTTGGCACCCAGGCGGTTTCAGTGATTCTGTCGACGGTCAATTTCAGTGCCGTCGATACTCCGTTTAGTGATTGTGTGGCCAGGCTTTATCCCGACCATTTTGATGATGTAAAGCTGGCCCGGGTACAGTTTGATTTTGATGATGAGTTTCCACTTCCAGCGGAAGAGGAAAGAGCCCTCGGTCGAATGCTGAGCTATCTTAAGGTTGATAACAGCATTCAGAGCATTCTGGTTAGTGGGCATGCCGATTATAAGGGAACCCGCTGTTACAACGATACGCTTTCCGCCCGTCGCGCCTGGTATGTGTATGATTATCTGATGCAAAGTGGCGTCGACTCCAGGAAGTTGCGTATTGAGTTCAAGGGCGAATCTAGCCCTCTGGTTCAAGGTAAGGACGATAAATCCAGAGCAAAAAACCGGCGGGTTGAGGTTCGCCTGCAGAAATAAATAATTGGTCAAGGTGTGTGGGTTTCTGGTGCTGGAGCAGGGAGGGGCTATTAACCTTACTTATAGGCTGACTATTAAATAACAGGCCTTTGTATACTCAGTCGATAATTTACTGAATTGGAAAAGCCTATGACAAGTTCCAGTACTGATCGTCGTGTGTTACTCACTAATCATATTATGGATTTACTGGATAGCTGGGGGACCGATGGCCCGCAGAAAATTATTCTACTGGGGTTGCCTGACGATATGCGTGTCAGGAAGCTGGAACGCTACCGTCAGGACGAGTCATTTCCTGACACCGAAATCGTCAATCAGCACCTTGAACATCTGGTTGGCATTGCAGATGCCTTGCGTACCAGTTACCCACGTAATACCGAAATGTGTGCACTTTGGTTACATAAGCCGCATAAACGCTTTGAAAACCAGGAACCACTGGCGGTAATGTTGAATAAAGGCCTGCAAGGTCTTATTCAGGTACGTTCCCAGCTGGATTGTTCATTTGCCTGGAATGTCTCTGGATCGGCATAAACTACACCAATAGCCCTCTCATTCTGATCAATTATTTTAAGCTTCTATTACTTAAGTGATAGATAATCATTGAAAATCTATTCCATATTGGTTATAAATCTCTTGTGAATAACTAAAGAGACCATCATGGAGCATCATTTAAATATATCGAAAGCGGCAAAGCTGGTTGGAATAGGTCGCCGTCAGATACAGCAGGAAATTAAAGCGGGAAATCTTGATGTATTTGAAGGGGATGTGTCGGTCTCTTCGCTGCTGGAATTTTATCCTGAACTGGTTCTGGATAATGAAAAAGAGCTGGATCGGGTCGAGCGGATTCAGAATAACGCCGTTTTTAAGGTACAGATGGATTCGATGCCATCCCAACGTGTTTTAGCTGAGCAGCTCAATCGCATGCAGGTGAAACTGCTTGAGGCGGAGCAAAAGGTGTCTGAATACGAAGGCCTGTTGATGGAATCCAAGCAGCGCCTGGAATTGATGCAAAAAGACTGTGATCGAAAGCAAAAGCAGGCTCTGGCCGCTTTTATTGGCTGGATGACTACCCAGTATCGCCAGTATCATGGCTAGTTGATAGCTTAGTTACTGTTTCGAATCTACCCCTGCCATTTAATATCCAGCAGGATATTCTGGATTGACTCCTTCCCCCGGGTTTAGCAAACAGTTCTAGCGCTAATCCCTGACATTATTGCTTAATCAGGCTGAGCCCCTGTCTTTACTTTCTGGCTGGTCTGCAGTAATTGCTCAAACTCATCGGCAGGAACCGGTCTGGAAAATAAATAGCCCTGACCATAATCACAGCCGGCGCTGGATAATAATTGACGCTGCTGCGTGGTTTCTATGCCCTCTGCGATTACCTTCAGTCCGAGTTTATGAGCCATTACAATGATGGCTTCGCAAAGTGACATGTCGTCACTGTCCGGTTGCAGGTTCTGTACAAACGAGCGGTCGATCTTGATATAGTCGATATGGAGTTTTCTTAGATAAGATAAAGAGGAATAACCGGTCCCAAAATCATCCAGTGAAACCTGCATGCCCTCATCACGAAACATAAACAATTTATCGGTGACTTTCGACATGGTCTCCATTAACAGGCCCTCGGTAATTTCAACGGCGATGGCACGTCCTGGTAATCCGAGAGACTTCAAATGGTCGAGCCAGAGCTTGATATTAAAGTCTTCGTTCAGGTATTGAACAGGAGAGGTATTGATTGAAATCTGGAAATCAGCACAGTAGGCGTTACGCCAGAGGGCAGTCTGCTGAGCCGCTTGATGGAATACCCAGTCGCCAATCTCCATGATCATTCTGGTTTCTTCGGCAATCGGGATAAACTTATCCGGGCTGACCGCACCTCTCACCGGATGATGCCAGCGCAGTAGCGCTTCCGCTTTATGAATATCGCCGGTTGAGAGTTCAATGATCGGCTGATAAAACAGTTGGAACTGTCCGTCAGGTAGTGCGTTACGTAAATCTTTGATCATTAGCATGCGTGTAAAAGCGGCTTCCTGCATCAGCGGGGTAAAGTACTGAAAACAGTTGCGTCCTATTTTTTTAGCGGAATACATGGCCTGATCCGCATTCTTCAGCATCTGTTCTGCCGATGTCGCATCCTGTGGATAAAAAGTGATGCCGATACTGGTAGAGATATAGGCTTTTTCAAGTCCGAGTTCGAACGGTACAGCCATCTGCTGCAGGATGTCATTGGCGACACGGTCAACATCGCTCGACCGGCTCAGGCCGCTCATAATGACGGTGAATTCATCACCCCCCAGTCGGGCAAGCGTATCAGCTTCGCGGATATAAGCACTTAAACGATCGGCAAACTGTTTCAGCAGCAGGTCACCGGCATCATGGCCGAGTGTGTCGTTGACTTCCTTGAACTGGTCCAGATCAAGGTACAGTAAGGCAACGCTGAGATTGTCACGTTTTGCCTGCTTAATTTCATGCTCCAGCTGGTTTTGTAACATCTGCCGATTGGCTAAACCAGTCAACGGGTCAAAATTAGCCTGGTTCCATATTAGTTCTTCTGATTGCTTACGTTCGGTAATATCTCTGAACCACCAGACGCGACCATAGTATTGACCTTCCTGGGCAAACATCGGAGCAGAGTAGCTTTCAAATATCCGCTGATTCCGGGTTACTATTTCGTCGGCGCTGGACTCTGTTTGATTTTTATAAAGATAACTCAGCTTGCGGCTAAATTGATCTGGTTCGGCAAGCTGTTTGGTGATGGTGGCGAGCACCTGTTCAGAACAATTTGAGCTTATAACCGATGGCAATACTCCCCACTGAAGAATGAAGCGCTGGTTAATCGAGATAATTTTACCCTCGGCATCGAGTGAGAAAATACCGTCCATGGATGCTTCCTGCTGAGTAACGAGCAAGGTGTTCTTCAGTTTTATTTCGTCCTGAGCCTGTTTCTGCTGAGTAATGTCTTCGCACAAAGAAGATAAGCCGACGGGTTTACCCTCTTTGTTTAGTATCGGTGTGTTATACCATTCACAGGTAATTAAACGCCCGTCTTTGGTGATGTTTTGGTTGATATTTCGTCTGCCGCCATTTTGAGTCAGAATCTGTTGGAAAAGTTTATGAAGTTCTTGCTTAAGCTGGGAGGGAATGACTAATTCCATCGCATGCCTGCCCAGTGCTTCGTCAGCGCTGTAGCCAAAAATTTGTTCTGCTGCTTTATTCCATTGCGTACAACAGAAACTTTCATCCCATGAGATAGCGGCTAAAGGTGTGTTTTGAAGATGGAGAGATAACCTGGATTCGCTTTCCGCTAATGCAGCCTCTGTTTTAAATCTATTTTCAATGTCCTGTAACAGCAATCCCAGAATGACGGTCGCAGGGGTGAAGGTTAAGATAAGTGGCAGTGCTACACTTCCCATGACCTGTTGAACAACGCCTGCCGGTAATTGAGTGAACAGCAATATCTCGATAGCGTGGACAATAAACCCGAACAGCAGAAGTTGCAGCACCGTTATTTTTAACCAGCCTTTTTGCCATCCATATCGATATAGCAGACCCAGTAAAGCACTCGTGATTACCACGCTGACTCCGACATAAACTCCGCCACCGCCGATCCAGATTCTATACCCGCCGGCAATTACCGATGCAATCAGGGTAACCAGCGGGCCACCAAAAACACCTGCCAGGGCAATAATGACGGAGCGTGGATCAAATATGACGCCGGGAATAAGTTCTATCGGCAGCAGCATTCCGATAATACAGATGACACCAAAAAGAATGCCGGAAAATAGTTGCCCGGTAATTTTATTACTGTTGCTAAATCGAATGATAAATCCATACAACAGGCTAAGGGTAAGTAGCAGGGCGCTTGCCTTAATCAGTTCAAGTATCATGGTGCGCTAACCCGAGGATGGTGTGCAGATAAAATTTTTTCACGGGTGAGTGATGTTTGCTTGTTCAATCGATTAAAGTCTGTCCTGACAGTGATGAATATTCAAAATTAGTTATTGCGCTTAAGGTAAGAATTAGTGGGATTAATTATTATTTATAGACCAGATTCAGCGACCCACCTGATTATTTAACGGATAGTGACACCATGTTCATCCACCGATGAATCTATTTTAAGGCACCAGAGGGCGCTAGTGTGCACTAAATGTACAAAGTATCTGAGTCTTAAATCGATTCAGCTCAGAACATCAGGGAGTGCAGCCGCTTAGGGTTATTTTTTTAGCAGTAGAGTGATTTCTTTTTCTGGAAGCGGTCGACTGAGTAGAAAACCCTGCACAATCGTGCAGCCTATTTTTCTTATATATTCAAGTTGCAGGCTGGTTTCTACGCCTTCAACGATAACGTCTACGCCCAGCTCCCGAGCCATCGCTACTATCGCCTTAATAATACAGGATTTTTGAGTATTGCTGGAAATACAGGCCAGGAAGGAGCGGTCGATCTTCAGGATATCGACCGGTAATGTCTGCAAGTACGAAAGCGAAGAATAACCCACTCCGAAGTCATCGATGCAAATCCCGATGCCACATTGAACCAGGTTTTTCAGGCGCGGCAATACCTTTTCCATTTCCTGCATCAGGGAGGTTTCGGTTATCTCCAGGGTTAACAGATTGTCGGGCAGGTCATACAGTTTAACCAGATCACAGATCATGGTATCAAAGTGACTATCGGCCAGTTGATAGGCGGATACATTAATGCTCAGTTTAACCGGTTGTATACCCTGATCTACCCATGCTTTGATTTGCTTGCAGCCGGTATGTAGCATATACAGTCCGATATCGGCAATCAGTCCCATCTCTTCGGCAATTGGAATGAAATGGTCTGGAGTGATGAGCCCTTTTTCCGGGTGGTTCCAGCGTATCAGAGCTTCCAGTCCGATGATCTTACGATTGGTGATATCAAATTGAGGCTGATAATAGGCTTCAAACTGGTTGTTCTCCAGTGCGCGGCGAATATCCTGTTCTATGTTGTGGCGGTGTTGATAGATACCCTGCATGTGATCAGAGAAAAATTCAAACCCATTCTTGCCACGTTCCTTGACGTGATACATCGCCATGTCCGCATTTTTAATCAGTCCATAGGTAGTTTCAGCATCATCCGGGTAGAGTGAAATGCCGATACTAAAACCAATGGTGACTTCATGCTGTTCCAGCAGGATGGGCTGGCTGAAGGCATCCAGAATCTTTCTCGCGATAAGTCCGGCTTCGTCACGTTGGAGCAGTTCCGGGATCAGAATATTAAATTCATCGCCGCCCATGCGCGAAACGGTGTCGGTATCACGCAGGGTTTCCTGCAGGCGATGGGCAACCTGTTGTAGCAGGGCGTCACCGATCATGTGTCCAAGCGAGTCATTGATAAACTTGAATCCGTCCATGTCGAGAAAAAGAACGGCCAGTTTGTTACTGTTTCTAATCGACTGGGAAATTGCCTGATTCAGGCGGTCTAAAAATAATTCGCGATTGGGTAAGCGGGTGAGTAAATCATGATAGGCCTGAAAGTGAATCATTTCCTGGGCCTTTTTACGTTCACTGATGTCGCGTGCTACGCCATAGGTTCCGAGATAAGGCGTGCCATCCTCCCTACGATCGTAAACGCCCATCGAACACAGCTCAATGATGATAGAGCTGGACTCAAAAGGTTTGGGGTCAATCTCAGGGTTGGCGCACTTCAATCGGAGCTCTACATTCTGGCTGGCACGTTCGCCAGTACGCCGCTCATTAAAAATATGCTCGGCAAGGGCGATATCATCCTGATATATCAATGTGGAAAAGTGGGCACCGACCAGCTGTTCCGGGAGGAATCCCAGTAAATCGGTGACACGGTCGTTGATAAAGGTAAAGTGTCCCCGGTGATCAATCATATAAATAATGTCAGGAGAGTTACTGACAATAAAACGATAACGCTTTTCAGAGTCGGTGAGCTGCTGCTGGATAACGTCCAGATGCTTTTTCAGGGCGCGTTTATAGGTGACTTTCTGAATGGTAGTGATCAGTTGAGCGGGTTTATAGGGTTTGTTCAGGAAATCTATAGCGCCGTCGCGAAATACACGTGCCGCATTGTTAAAGGTGGCTTCACCACTGACCACAATCACATCAACATCTAGCTCCATACCCTGTATGGTTTCGAGCACTTTATAACCATCTATTCCTGGCATCGATAGATCGAGTAACAGGATATCAATCGGCGTATGTTTTAATACCGTTAATCCAGCTTCGCCTCCATCGGCAATGGTGCAACAGTAGCCATTGGCTTCGAGCAGGGCTCTGGTACTGTACAAAATACTGGTATTGTCATCGATGATCAGTAGCTGGAAGGCTGATTTATCGATAACTTCATAGGCTCGGGAAGTCACCTGCATCAGGGATGCAAGACTGTCCGTGGCAGAAGTTTGAGCGGTCGGTTTGCTGGTCATGTGGCGCTTCAATCTCTGTTTAATAAAATAATAAACTCGGCCCCACCCTGATCGGAGGAGCGGTAACTGATGCTTCCATTCAATTCTTTAACCAGTTTGCTGACAATGGTCAGTCCCAGGCCCGAGTGATTACCTCCCTTGCTGGATTGTACTGGTGTGAAAAGTTTTTCCAGCATAGCATCAGGAATTCCATCGCCATTATCTGCTATGCTGATTTCGATGTATTTTTTCTGATTGAGTATGACCAGAGATTTGGTTTTTATGCTAATGATACCGTTCGCTGGCAGGGCTTCAGAGGCATTTTTAACCAGGTTGGCGATAATCTGTTTGATACGGTCAGGATCGGATGAAATGAGTGCCAGATTTTGATCCAGCTCCAGCTGACACTGTATATTGTTTAATTTATACAGGGTAGGTCGGTAGAGTGCGATAAGCTTGTTGATGAGCTGGTTTACATCGACCTCTGACTGATCTTCCAGAGACTGGCTATAGTCATCTTTTAGCTGTAACAGGATATTACTAACTCGATCTACTTCCGACTGTATGGTTTCAATATGTTGCAGACTGGCCGTTTCCTGCTGCATCGACATGGATAGAATTTCGAGGTAATTATTGATGGTCGTCAGCGGATTATTGGCCTCATGGATGATCTGACGAATATGCAGTTCGTTTTCCTGCTGTTTCTGCTCCAGTTGCTGCAAATGTTGATGGCTGAGCTGTTGCTGCCGGGCAAAAGATTCCGCTAACTGGGTTGCGAATAACCGCAGTAACTGGTTGTCCTGTTGAAATTTTTTAGCCTGAGTCGAGTTACAGGCACTAACTATGACCCCTATAAGGATGTGCTGATATATCAGTGGCAAGCATATTAAATGGGAAGATCCCAGGGTAGTGAGAATCTGGCGATCAATTATAGGTAATTCGCTGAATATGATCTGATGTCGGGTATCCAGAATGATCTGTTGCAGTGCCGATTCCGCGATCAGGCTATGACCCGTTTTAAGAGTGACTTTAAAAACATTGGCGGGTCTGTTTTTTTTATGCGGTATCGATATGCCAGTCAGATCCGTCTGTTCGCTGTCGGTAAAAAAGAAAATGGCTGGGGATAAGCTGAACAGCAGTTGCAACTGAATATTGGCCTGTTGCATCATGCTGGCGATATCATCCAGCTCTGCAAAGTCTTTCTGGATGCCTTCCAGCAGTGCGATCTGACGAACCTTCTGGGCGAGTTCAATGCGGATGGCTTCGTCATCAATATTAAGCCGGGGAATGGCTGCCTGCTGATCCTGAATGTCCATGCCAAACCCTTGCGCATCCGCAATCGCAGACTGGGTGGCCCGGTTCACCAGTTCCTCTATGATGGATTGATTGAGGGCAAAAAAATGATCTTCCACCACAAACTGTTGATGACGATGATTCAGTCGATTGCATAGCTGTGAGGCGAGATTGATCAGCTTGACCAGCGGTTGGGCATCCTGCAGTAAACTGGCGGGCTGATACTGATAACGTACGGCGTCGTCGAGAAACGAGTCTATGCCCCAGTCATCGATTATATCTGCAGCCAGGTCGGTACTGTTGATGCCATAGTGCTCCTGCTCTTTAAGCAGCAGCGTATTCTGGTCATTGACGGATGCGAGCAGCGACTGATAGCGGTCGACATCATCCGATAGGAATACCAGTTGTCCCAGTTGATGCATCAGGCCTGCCAGATGGGCTTCATCGGGATTTTCATAACCGGTTAACTCTGCCAGCAAACGTGATAGATGTGCACATATCAGGGCATCCAGCCACAGACTGCCGAGGGTTTCCCCCAGTTCCTTACTAAACTGCGAAAAAAACTGATGTACCGCAGAAGTCAGGGTGATACTTTTGATGTTTTTGAGCCCAACGACCACCAGGATACGTTTCAGATCCTTAACATCCTTCCACTGGCTGAAGGCTGCCGAATTGGATAGTGATATGACTTTGGCACACAGAGCGGTGTCTTTCAGGATGATTTTTTCAAGCGCGTCAAAGCTCACATCCGGAGACTGAAATAGATCGATCAGTTTAATCAGGACGTGTGGAGCCGCCGGTAGGCGACTGTAATCGAAATCAATTTGCCGGGTCGTAGGGGTTAGCATTATTATTTTATAAACTGGATTATAAATACCGCATAAACTAATGATTCAACTGTATTTTTAGTTTTTTTATTTCTTATAGCATTGTTCCTGAAAAACATCAATGCCAAGTATCAATATGGGCTGGAAATATTATCGGTGTTGATCCGCAGGCAGGGCAGACGGTTCAGCGTAAATGCTAGCTCAAACGAACGAAACTCGGCCAGATGGGCTGATAACTGTTCGCTGAGAATGTCCAGTCCATGGTCTTGAATATCGGACATGACCTGATCGATTACCTGAGGTAAAGAGGTTCCGGTCTGCATATAACGCCTTGCGTAAAGCATGGCGTAGGCGATAGCCCGGTTTTGAGCCAGCTCTATCAACTGTTCCAGATCCTGCAGATCGACCTTATGCCGCCCAAACTGCAGTAGCTGAACATCCGGGCTGTGCAGACGCGGTTTTTGGTATTCATTCATCGGGTCGATACTGCTGGCATCCGGGCAACGCAGGGCGGGCTGAATCGCTGTGTCCTGATCCTCCTTAATACGCATCGATGGGTATTTATGCACGATTTCTCTGGCCCGAAGAGTGACATCAAACGCCTGATAACGCCGCATTTGAATCACCCGGTCGGCCACTTCCAGATAATCACCCGCTCCACCCAGGGCGAGGATGGTTGAAATGTTTTTCTGCCTGTAGAGCTGGCGGACTTTATCGATATAGGCGGTCAGCGGCTCGTCCTCTTTTTTCACCAGTTGCTGCATGACTCTGTCCCGAATCATAAAATTGGTTGCGCAGGTATCTTCATCCATCAGCAGTACTCTGGCTCCCATTTCGATAGCTTCGATGATGGAAGCAGCCTGAGAAGTGCTGCCACTGGCATTGTTACTGGAAAACGCCTGGGTATCGCGTTGCAACGGCAGATTATTGATAAAGGGCGATATGTCGGTCTTGATCACCTGACGACCGCTGTATGCCTTGATCTTGACCGTTTCGCTGAGCGCCACGCAGCGTTCACGTCCATCACCGGGGATATGATCGTATACACCCATCTGTAAGGCCTGCAGTAGCGTAGACTTGCCATGAAAACCACCACCCGCGAGCAGGGTAATGCCCGCTGCTATGCCCATCCCGCTCACCTCACCGGCAAATGGCAGGGTGACCTGTACGCTAAGGCTATCCGGCGATTGAAACGGAATTACCGTACCACTCGCTAAAGGCTGATCACTACTGCTACTGGCTCTGGGCAGAATCGAACCATCCGCAATGAACGCGAGCAGCCCGAGTGCGGGTAATCGATGGCGCAGGTATTGCGCATCCAGCGCGGTGTGTATATGTAATTGCAACAGAGCAACGTCGGTATGTGCCCGCTGTAAGGCCTGGCTAACGATGAGCGGCAATTCATCCAGCAGCATTTTTATTGCTAGCGCTGCATCGATGTTACGACCCGTGGCCGGTAACCCGATAAAGAAACGAACTTCAAGCTGGTTGTGCTGAATCACCACCGAGCTGCGTTGCAGTATGGCCTGTCCGGGCTGGTCGATAGCAATGATTCCGCTATGCCCGGTGCCACGGCGCTGCCCTGCAATACGCTGGCTTTGGCGGTAGAACTGACGCGCAAAAAAATCACGGCAGGCAATGGCGGCAGAAGGGCTGTCGATCATCGGCTGCTCGATGGCGGTATCGGGCAGTGGGATGCTTACCCGGTACAGCCCACTTAAAGGCGGTGCAAAAGGATCCTTTGGAATGCGTTCGATCACTAGCCTGAAATCGGTGAAATCATACTCACCGGTCAATGACTGGTAGTGGCGGTAGTCCCTGCCATCCAGTGTGTTCAGCTTCGCCTGTAGTTGGTCTCGGGTCATCATTTTTTTGTTCTATAAATGACTGATCAGGATGCTCTGCGCTAAATCCGTTTTTTAAGTTTCAATTAAGTTTCTCTGCGTATTCTGAGTCACATCAAGTACGTGCAGCCTGCACATTTTATTTTCAAACTGAGGTTACCATGAATAGCAGAATAACAGGAATTGCAATCTTCACGCTGTCGATGATATCGGCGTCTGCACAGGCGGATGCGATTAGCGAGCTGGAAGCGGTGTATCGCACGCAGGGTGTCAGCCAGTTTAGTGCATCCAGCGGAGAGGCGCTGTGGAAAAACGATTTTGTGGATAGTAAAAGTGCTGAAACGCGTAATTGTGGCAGCTGTCATGGTGCCGACTTAGCTCGGGCGGGTAAGCATAATACAACGGGCAAGACGATCGAGCCTATGGCGCGATCAGTCAACCCTGAGCGCTACAGCGATACGCGTAAAATCGAGAAATGGTTTTTGCGTAACTGCAAATGGACGCTGGGTCGTGAATGTAGTGCACAGGAAAAAGGCGATGTACTGGCCTATCTGAAATCACTTTAAATAAAATTTTAACGCTAATTAAATTGAGGCAAACGATGAAAACAAAACTTACCAGAGTGTTATTAATCCCGCTGCTTATGACTGGAATCAGTGGCTCGGCATTCAGCGATGACGATGAACGCGAACACGGGTTTTTCAATCGCATGTGGGGCGGCGGAAAATCTGCGGATGTTGCGATGGTGGATAATGCCAAATATCAGCAGGAATGCGGTAGCTGTCATTTTGCCTATCAACCGGGTCTGTTACCGGCCCGTTCCTGGACGAAGATGATGTCCGGCCTGGATCAGCATTTTGGTGAAAACGCCGAATTGCCGGCGCAGGATGTGGCGCAGTTAGGTGCCTATCTGGAAGCCAATGCGGCAGATCGTTCCGATTATAAACGTTCCAGAAAGATTATCAGTTCCCTGGAAGCCTCGGATGCACCTTTAAGGATTACCGAAGTCCCCTATATCATCCGAAAGCATCGTGAGCTGTCGCCGCGCATGCTGGCAGAAAATCCGCAGGTGGTGTCGCTGAGTCGCTGTCAGGCCTGCCATACCCGGGCCGAAACCGGTTCCTACAGTGAATCTGAAATTAAAATCCCGGGGTTTGGGCGTTGGGATGACTAGAACTGGGTAGTGCTGACTGGAGTAGCTGATCCAGATAAACCAGCGGATGCTGTGTATCGAATTGATGATAATGGGTCTGGCAGCGGCAGGAAAAGCCGCTCGCCAGAAATACGCTGTTACCAGCCTGCAGGGCAGGTTCCCAGGCCAGCTGGAAGATACGATCGGACAGCTGATGATGCTCTACTTCATGACCGAACAGGCCGGACATGCCGCAACAACCGGCATTCTTCACCTGCAGTTTGATGCCCATCTGTCGAAACACGGTTTGCCACTCGAGCGCTGACTGTCTGGCATGGGTCTGTTCCATACAGTGCGGTAACAGTGTAACCGTCTGCGCCAGAGCCGGTAGTTCGCTTTTATCCCGCAGTAACAGGGATAAGTAGGATTCAATGCTCTGAATATGGAAGCTGCTTTTGCGCTGTAGAATCTCTGCATATTCCATATCGGCCATTAGCCTCGTCACCGTTTCAATACTCAGCAGTGGCAGACCGAGGGATGCCAGTTGCTGCAACTGTTCGCATACGTTTGCAGCCTGTTCGCCAAATTGCTTGCGATAGCCTTTGACGTGCAACAGTTTGGCGTTACGAATCAGCGGGCTGAGGTAAACCTTGACTCCGAGTCGGTGCAGGATATTACAGCAGGCCTGTAACGAAGCCCGCTCGAAGCTGTGCAGGTAATTATCACGCATCAGAATCACCGCCGGTTGATCCGATTTAAGAGGTTTTAGCTGTGTTGCCCGGAGCATGCTGGCATTCTGGTAATGGCCGGTGGAAAATTTGGGTAAACGTCCCAGACCACTCACGTGCTGCAATAGCTTTGAACCCGCTGAACGGGTCAGTAGCCAGTTGCTGAGTCGCGGTAATCGACTGGCCGTACTAATCAGGGATTCAAAATAACGTATAAAAAAGGCAGTAGCAGGACGCCGGTGGCGCTGATACCAGCTTTGCAGGAAACGTGATTTCAGCTCCGGAATATCCACCTTGAGCGGACAGCTGGAACTGCAGGACTTACACGACAGGCAGTATTGCAGACTGTCAAACAGGCTTTGTTCCAGTGCGTCCAGCAACGGAGTCGCAGTATCGGAGTTTTTCAGGCGTAACCATTCGCGCTGCAGGGCGGCGCGTCCCTTGGGTGAATAAAGCTTGTTGCGAGTCGCCCGGTAGGACGGGCACATGGCATCCTCGGGCTGCCAGTTAAAGCAGGCCCCATTCCCGTTACAGGCCAGGCTGCTGGCATACTGCTGCTGATCTGCGCTGCTGATGTGCTGATCCAGTGCTCCGCGCAGGGTGATGCTGTCGAGTGCTATAAGCGGCTGTTCAGGTGCCGGCGTCACCAGTTTCCCAGGATTGAGTAGATTATACGGGTCAAAGTGTTTTTTGATCTTGCACAGTAGCGGGTACAGAATTTCGCCAAAAAACAGCGGGGTGTATTCTCCGCGATAGCCCCGACCATGCTCCCCCCATAAAACCCCGCCATGGCGCTTTGCTAGTTGTGCCACCTGATCGGAAATCGTGCGTATCAACGCGCGGTCTTCTGCCTGTAGCATATTGAGTACCGGGCGTACATGCAGTAGACCTGCATCGGCATGTCCGTACATGCCATATTCCAGCTGATGCTGATCCAGCAGGCGGCGGAAGTCGGTGACATAGGCCACCATGTTTTGTGGCGGTACCGCCGTGTCTTCCACAAACGCGATTCCGCGTTTGCCCTGCTGAGCCTGACCGAGCAGGCCGACAGCACGTTTTCTAAGGTTCCATAGTGCACTGATTTTTGCAGGGTCTGTTTCCGTGTTACTGAGTATCACCGCGTAACTGGCGGCGCTTTGCTGCAGAATACTCTGAATCGCCTGCTGAGCCTGCAGCATCTGCTGTTCGCTGTGACCCACATGCTCGACAAAATTTGCCGCACGAATGTCGCTATGCGCTGACAGTTCGCTTAATACCGATTGCACATCGAACCATACCGCATCGTTGCGCGCGCGCTGGAGTACCTTGTCATCCAGCATTTCAATTGCAGCCGGCCGACTTTTTAGCAGCGGCTGGATATGTTCCAGTGCGCGCTGAAAATCGCTGTAAAAAATCACCGTCAGAATTTTGTGTGTCGGTCTTGGGATCACGCGCAGGGTTATCTGGCGGGTGATTGCGAGCGTGCCTTCTGAGCCGGAGATCAGAAAGCAGGGGTCGAACTGATTTTGGGTGGCAATACTGTGCTGCAGATTGTAACCAGTCAGTCCTCGATCCATGATCGGGAATACACGGTCAATTTCGTCACGCTGTTGTTCGATCTGCTGATAGACCGGCTTGAGCAATGCATCCTCATCCAGTTGCTGCAGGTTTAACGCCTGAGCATGAAAGTCACGAGCATCGGCCAGTACCAGTTCGAGTGACTGTATATGATGGGAGGTTTTACCATAGATCAATGAGCCCTTGCCGGAGGCATCGGTGGCTACCATACCGCCTAAAGTCGCGCGTGATGAAGAAGATATATCGATCGGAAAAAACAGCCCATGCGGTTTCAGGAAAGCATTCAACTGATCCAGTACCACGCCAGGTTGCAGGGTTACGGTGCGCTTTTCGGCATCGAAATGCAGTATCCGGTTCAGGTGTCTGCCACAGTCGAGTATCAGATTATTAGTCAGCGACTGTCCGTTGGTGCCGGTGCCACCTCCACGCGCGCACAGACTGAAGCCCTCGCTCCGATGCCGGTAGACACAGGCAACGGCCAGATGGATGTCGGATTCAAGCGCCGGATATAGAATTGCCAGAGGCATTTGATGATAGATGCTGTTATCGGTTGCGGCCACCGTACGCTGTGCATAGGTGCTTTCGATATCGCCGCTAAAGCCGGACTGCTTCAGCTCGGCAATAAACTGCTGCAGGGATTCGGCAGGCATTAAAGTTCGGCTGACTCCAGCTGATGGATGAGCAGGGTCTGTGCGGCCTGATCCAGCCCGAGCTGGCGCAGACAGGCCTGTAATGACTGTTGCTGAATTCGTGCATATTCATCGAACTCATTGATCACGGCACAGCCCAGATCGCGTTCAAACGCCTGTTGATTGGGTGAGGCGCTGAAACTCTGTGCCTCACGTTGGTCCAGATTGGAATTGAAAATACCGGCTGCGCTGATCGGCAGAAAATCTTCATAGGTAATCGGGTAAGCCTGAATAATTCGCTGATCGATTAGCGCGGAGAGGTCGTTGAATTCATCCGTCTGATAACTAATGTCGATCTGATAATTAAAATAGGCCAGCCCCTGACGTCGGATCTGATCCAGTTCATCGGGAAAGCGCTGAAAACTTGTTTCCAGTTGAGTCCGATAGGCTGCGGCATGATTAATAGAGTCAGGAACCGCAGCACGTACCTCGTTTAACAGCTGGTCGTACAGTTTCCTGCCTTTAGGGGTCAAAGCCATACCGCGCTGTTCGATTTCACCAAAGCGAGCGCTGTGGGAACCCGGTTGCATTTCTCCGTCGCCGGATTTAAACAGGATCTCTTCATCCAGTGCCCTGAAACTGGTCTGGCGTAGCAGGATGGGATGGCTGCGCCGGGGTGGTCCTTCGATGATTGCTTTCGGCTGCATGCCAACGCTCTGCATCTGCTGCTGTGCGCTATCGATGTTGAGTGTTCTGGGCGTCAGGTGGTTGATGTGCGGTCCGTGAAAACAGACAATATCGGCGATCAGGCGATGGCTGTTTAAAAACAGCTGGTAAGTCTCCAGATCCACCGTTGCGTGATGATGCCAGCGGAAGGTTTCCAGTGCTTCCGCAATAAAGTGATCGACCTGGTCGCTGTACAGTCCCTGCTGCTGTTCAAATGTTTCAATCAGTTTGAGTACACCGGAGGTGAATATCTGGCGCTGACCGAGCAGTTCTGTGGCACGCGTGCGCAGCGCCTGATCCGGGATCAGGTCGAGCCGTAGCAAAGAGGTAAATACGCGAAACGGATTAGCGTTCAGTTGATCCAGCTGGACAGGACGAAAAGCGGTGGAGTGTACCGGAATACCAGCTTCGGTCAGATCGTAGTAACCGACCGGGAACATGCCCATAACCGCAAAAAGGCGGCGCATGTTAAACAGTTCTTCTGCTTTGCCAAGGCGAATGGCTCCATGCCGTTCATCGCTGATGCGTTGTATCGAATCGGTATTTTCCAGATCATGGTGTAATTCTGGATGGTTATCCAGTTCGCGCTGATTGATTTGTTGCACCATGTCGACCAGAGTGCCGTATAGCGGCACTTCGAAACGGTACATACTGGACATGGCCTGCGCAAAACGTGCACGTATGGTACTGGCCGCTACCAGCGGGTTGTTTGATGTGATCCTGCTTTTCATCCGCGTAAGATTAAAGTGGCTGTCAGGCTGAGCATAAAAAATCCCTCGGTATACCCGAGTTTATGATACCGGGCTACACCGATAATAACAAAGCGACCGGCGTTGTCACCTGTCGTCTCATTTTTTTATAATTCCGGCGTCGCGGTCTGAAATTTTCTGAGTGCTGATTCAGGCCCGTACTATCTAACCGCAGTTCGACTACTTAGGGTTATTTTGAGATCAGCAGATACTTGCCCCAGCAGTAACTGGAACTGCTCGAATACATGATATTCACCGCATGTCCGGCGGAAAATGCGACCAGAGCGGTCGATAGCAGGGACCTGGCCCCGGCGTCGGTTACTCCATTCTGGTTCGGATATATCAGTAGTGTGCTGTTGCCTGAATAGTTGCATTGCGGACTGATTTCGCTATCCAGATTGAGCATAAAGCCGCCGTTGTTCAGCACCTGGACGGAGAGTATCTGCTTTACTCCTGTCCATAGATCTTCGGCCAGTAGGTTTGAAGTGCTTATTAACAGGCTGGTGCACACGAGCCATTTGACTATTTTCATTGATTATTTCTCCGCTGATCTGCAGATTTAACATGGCAGGCTTTTGTTTGTACAGCTTTAGTTCATGCCGCACGTTTCTGCGCAGCACTTGATAACCCGTCCCATTTACGCCTATGCGAACTACCGAAAGCTGGAACCAGTGCCTGCGCAATGGAAATTTCTGTGGGCATAAAAAAAGGCCGGATATCGCTATCCGGCCTAAACATACTGCAGGGCGCAGTGATGTTCTGGTCAATACTTTTTTTATTTTAAGTTCAGTTCTACCCGACGGTTAGCGCTGCGGCCTGTACCTGTGTCATTCGATGCGACGGGCTTGTCCGGGCCATAGCCACGTGCGGTCAGACGATTAGCGGCTACACCACTATTGATCAGATACTGGCGAACACTGTCGGCACGGCTTTTTGACAGCCTGACATTAGCCTCGTAGTTACCGCTACTGTCGGTATGACCGGCGACTTCGAATTTCAGGTGTGGGTTATCGTTTAAGGTTTTAGCTACATTATCCAGTGTGTTACGACTGTTGGCGTTAATCACCTCAGTACCGGTGTTGAACTGTACGTTATCGAGTCTGATATCTGCAGTCAGTTTACAGCCACGCTTATCCACCACCGTACCGGAAGCGGTTCCTGGGCAGGCATCATTGATGTTTGCGATACCGTCTTTGTCGTCGTCTTTGTTAACATCACAACCCTGAGCATCTACTTTGGTGCCTGCAGGTGTTGCGGGGCATTTGTCACTGCTGTCGGCAACGCCATCACGGTCTGAATCTTTCGCACAGCCACTCGCATCGACGCTGATACCGGCTGCGGTTCCAGGGCATTTATCGTTGCTATCGGCAACGCCATCGCGGTCAGAGTCTTGCGGGCAACCGTTGGCATCAACTTTGATTCCGGTTGCGGTTCCGGGGCACTTGTCGCTGCTGTCAGCAATCCCATCCATATCTGAATCTATGGCACAACCTTTGGCGTCAACCGGGGTTCCTGCCATAGTGCCGGGGCATTTATCCATCGCATCAGCCACACCATCTTTGTCTGCATCGGCCATCTCTTTCTTCATGCTTGCATCGCAGCCTTGCATCGCTGTGCTGGCCATTCCGCTAGTGGCTTTCCAGCATTCGCCATAACCCGTACGGACTACGTTGTTAGCAGAGTCACCCCAGTAAGTCTGTTCTGTGGCGGCCTGCAATGGCAGGTTGATTGCTGTTGTCAGCAGTACCAGTGAAGCTAATGTATTTTTGTTTATCATGAGCATTTTCCTTTCATTAAAGAGTTACAGTTTAAAAATGGTAAGCATCAACCGGGTTCGAGTTTCAAACGGATCGACAAGCCAGTCGCTGCTGTTGTTGAATAAGTATAGGCATTAAGTTTCAATATTAAACCTTTGAAATGTTAACCATTGTTAAACATGTCTGATTGAGGTCGATGGACGAGGTCATGACATACTGGCGCAGGGCACCATCGAAAATGAAAAAACAATGGATCTGATCAATTTTTGTACGCGTGGCAATCGCCAGCAGTATGTTAATCTTTAGGAACTAAAAATTTACATTTGTTAACCATGTTGAGTCTTTATTGCAAGGCTATGTATGGCATCATTAATTCGAATATGAACGGCTATGAGGACTTTATTGTGCATATTGGATTACTCGAAGATGACCTGAATCAAATTGAACTGATCAGTCTGTGGGCTAGTGAAGCCGGCGATCAACTGCAGTCGTATACTACCGGGAAAAGTTTTCGCGCGGCGATGGATACGGAAAACTTTGATCTGCTGGTACTGGACTGGCATCTACCGGACACTACCGGTATCGATGAGCTGGACTGGTTACGCGGTGAGAAGGCCTGCCGTATTCCGATCATCTTTATCACCAGTCGTGACAGTGAAGAAAGTGTGGTGGAAGCGCTCGATCATGGCGCGGATGATTATATGGTCAAACCGGTCAATAAAGCGGTCACGGTGGCGCGCATTAAGGCTTTACAGCGGCGCAACCAGCTTGGCGATTCAGCCAGCACTGAACGTGCAATACCTGCGGTTGCCGATATAGAATCTTTTGAGCCTTATCTGGTGAATGAGCTGGAACATAGTATTTCGGTGCAGGGCGAAGCGGTACGCCTGACGCATAAGGAGTTTGAACTGGCGGCCTATCTTTTTCGGAATGCGGGTTGTCTGGTCTCGCGCGAAACGCTGATGGAAAGGATCTGGGGCACGCGCGCCGATCTGAATACACGCACGGTCGATACCCACGTCAGTCGGATACGATCAAAACTAGATATTAACCCGGCGTTTGGCTGGCAGCTCAGCAGTATCTATCAGCGTGGTTACCGGCTGTTCCGGGTCACCAGAGACTAAGCCATGGGACGTCTGTCCGCATTATGTTGCGTGCTACTCGCGCTCCATTTTCCAGTACTGCTGGCGGCCCAGCAGGAAGCCTGGGAATATACCTTCAGGCCTGGAGACAGTCTGTGGAAAATCGCCGAAAAATATACCACCTCGGCCAGTAACTGGGTTGAAATTCAGCAATTAAACAGCGACCGGCTGGGGCCAAATCGAAAAATATTGCCGGGTACACGGATCGAAATCCCGCTTGCCATGCTGAAAAGTCAACCAACCCCAGCCCGGGTGATTGCGCTGAATGGTGGTGGCAGTCTGGTTCGGGCGAATGGTGAGCAGGAAGCGTTAACGCTGGATACTAAAATATATAGTGGTGATCGCGTGATGACTGCAGTTGGTCAGAATTTGCGAATCCAGTTTGCCGACAAATCCGAGTTGCAGGTATTGGCAGAAACGGAAGTGGTATTCGACCGGCTCAGTCATCATCAGCAAAGTGGCATGGTGGATACCCGCATCAGACTCAATTCTGGGCGACTGAATACGCGGGTTAACCGCCTGAGTGATGACAGTCGCTATGAAATCAGAACTCCGGCGGCGATCACGGCCGTTAGAGGCACCGGTTTCAGGCTCTCATCCGATAGCAGTCAGGTTACCCGCACCGAAGTATCCGAGGGACGCGTGGCAGTGGCTGCGGGTGGGGTCGAAAAAGCGCTCAGCGCCGGGTATGGAATACTGGCTGAAGAAGGCAAGCCCCTGTCAGAACCAGTCAGGCTGTTAGCGGCTCCCGTCATTAGTGCACATCGGGAGGTTGATAGAGGCTCTCTGCAGTTTGGCTGGAGTGCACTGGACGGCGCCGAATATTACCGTTACCAGCTAGCTCAGGATCAGGCGTTTAACCAGATAACGCGGGATAATACAGTTCCGCAGAACACTGTTATACTGAGTGACCTGCAACCCGGTTCTTACTATCTGCGCGTGCGCGGGGTGGATCGACTGAAGCTGGAAGGTGCCAATGCCAGCCTCGACTTCAGGGTTCAGCAGCCAGTGCAGGAACCCGAGCCGAACAGAAAAATAACTATGCCGATTGGAGTTTTATTGCTCATCCCGTGAAATGGATTAAGACCAAGACCAGCGTTGGCACCATCGAACATTTCCTGCTGATCATTATCCTGTCGCTGACGGCAGCCCTGTTCGCGCAGAATAAAGTGCTCTGGCGCTGGGATCATCTGCTGTATGACGCCCAGCTATCGTTATGGAGTCGAACCGTTGCGGATGACATCATCATCATTGCGATAGACGATGAAAGCCTGAATACCCTGGGGCGCTGGCCCTGGCCTCGATCGATCCATGCCCAACTGATCGAGCAACTGACGCGCGAGTCAGCGCGTGCTATCGGGCTGGATATTGTTTTCAGTGAGCCAGATCTGGATAACCCGGAGTCCGATCAGTTACTGGCGCGCGCCATGCAGAACAGTGGCAAGGTGGTATTGCCGGTTTTCATGTCACAACAGAATCTGCACTCCTACCCGCTCGAAGCCCTGCCGTTGCCGCTGTTTAGTAATTCAGCGGCGGCGCTCGGGCATGTGCATATCGATATCAGTGAAGATGGTATTGCGCGCAGGATTTATCTACAGGAAGGCATCGGCAAACCACACTGGAACCATTACAGTCTGGCATTGATGAGTGTTTCCGGTGAAACGATTGCTATTGAGAAACGTCTGCAAACGGGCGGGCAGAACAAGCAATATTCACCGATGCAATGGTCCAGACAGTTTCCCTATCTGATTCCCTACGCCGGGCCAGCCGGACATTTTCAGCAAATCGGCTACTCGCAGGTGCTGGCCGGGCAATATTCGAAAGATCTGTTTCGCGATAAAATTGTGCTGATTGGTACCACTGCGGAAGGTATAGGCGACGCGCTGCCAACACCTCTGTCGGGAGACGGAGGCATCATGCCCGGGGTAGAAATCGTTGCCAACGTGATCGATGCGATACGTAACGACCTGTCTATTCATCCACTGGACAATCACTGGCTGGTAATGATCACTGCGCTGATGGTGGCTTTGCCCCTGCTGATCTATCCGGTGCTCAATCCCGGTAGTACCCTGCTGGCGCTGTTTGGCATCGCCGGTGCTAGCCTGGTTGTGGTGGCGCTGCTGTTATGGCTGTTCGGAATATGGCTGCCGATTTCCACTCTGTTACTGTTCCAGTTTATCAGTTATCCGCTGTGGAGCTGGCGTCGGCTGGAGATTGCGATGCGGCATATCAATACCGAGCTGAATCAGCTTGCGCGGCGTCATCAGGCGTTGAGTCTGCGCAGGGAAAGAAAGATTGAGGATGATATCCGCTTTATCTCACAGTTTATTCCGCTCAGTGGCTGGGTATTACAGAACCTGAACGGAGATAATCTGCTAGCCCATGGAAAAGTGCCAGAGTACAGACAGAATCATTTAGAGCCGGGTGTTTGGAATGCTGATGGCGGCACCCACTGGGCACTGACCCGTTATCAGAATAAACCCTGTCGGCTGGGTCTCAGTGCTGATCTGGAGCGGGACATGACAGCCGCTGAAATGCGGTTACTGGACGGCCTGATCGATGCACCTTTAGTACTGGATCAAGGTCAAAGTGCCTATGTAGAAGATCTGTTGCAGACGAAAATTAAAATACTACAGGCTGCCGGCCGTGAGTATGAAGAATTACGTGCCATCATCGATGACAGCCTTGCGGCAATGGCGGATGGTGTACTGATCTGCAGCAGCCGGGGGCAGGTGATGTTATCCAATCGCCGCGCAGGCTGGTATCTGTATGCTGACGATGATGCAAAAATCAACGGGCAAATGTTGAATCATGTGTTACAGCATTTGCATTTACAGGATAGAACCGGCTGGAACGAACTGTTACAGGCGGTACTGTTCGAACGTAAGCGTGTTCTCACCCATGTGCGTCATGAGTCCGGCCGCGAGTTGATGGTCGAGTTTAGTCCGCTGCGTATCATCGGCGACCGTTTCGATGGCATTGTGGTGAACCTGTCCGATGTCAGCCTGCTCAAAGCGAGTGAAAAGAAACGTAACGAAGTGCTCGACTTTCTGTCGCATGATCTACGCTCTCCACTGTCATCGATGCTGGCGATGATAGAGATTTCCAGAACCAAATCGAGTCTCGATGAAATGCTGGAGATGCTGGGTGTTATGGAAAAAAACACCTATAAAGTGCTGCATCTGGCAGAACAGTTTTTGAATCTATCGCGCGCCAACACCAGCGCGCCGGTCAAGTTCTACGATATAGATTTTAATACGGTGGTACTCAATGCGCTGGATCAGTTATGGGCTCTTTCTCATAAAATGAACGTGACGATTAAGCATCAGTTTGAGCAGGAAGAGTGCTGGACCCACGCAGAGGCTGATTTGCTGGAGCGCGCGATTGTTAATCTGCTGTCGAATGCAATTAAATATAGTGAAGCCGGTTCCACGGTGCATGTCAGCGTGTCCCAGTCTGAGCAGGAAATCCACTGTTGTGTGATCGATCAGGGTTGTGGGATTTCTGCGGCCGAAATGCCGCATCTGTTTGAAATGTTCAGACGCTCGCAGGGTGCCGGGGTTGAACGGATTCAGGGTGTCGGGCTAGGTCTGGCCTTTGTCGATGCGGTGGCGCGGCGCCACTCAGGGACAGTGGAAGTCGAGAGTCAGCCAGGTGCAGGCTCAAAATTCTGTCTGAAGATCCCTCGAATAGATCCGGCAGGCGAATTCGAATAAAAAACGGGCCAGCCTCAACACTCCAGTTTTATCTTCCTTCATCAATTGTTAGCAATTGTTAATTATGCCCTGATGGCGTTGCCTATCCAGAGTGTCTTTCCTATAGTGATTGCGTAACGAAAATATTTTTAACGATGAAATTCAATTTACCCGTCGGGGGCACATATCAAATGGAAATAATTAAACAACTGTTTGAAGAACATGGCAGTGAGTTAACACAGAAGCTGGAGGCTACAGGTTTTTCTACGGAGCAGGCAGGAAAATTTTTACCACAGGCTGCATCGAGTTTTGCAGAGTCAGCCCAGAGTGCGGATTTAGGGGCGGTGATTAGCAGTCTGTCTGCCGGCACTGGCGAGCATTTTAATATTGAAGTCATTGCGCAGAAGCTGGGGATGAACTCCGATATGATCAGCGCAGGCATAAGCGCGATCGCGCCGGTGTTTTTACCGCATCTGATGCATAAAAATGCCGGTGTCGCAGGTACTATTGCTGGCCTGGCATCGAACGGAAGTCTGTTCAATGCAGCGAAAAAACTATTTAGTTAATCACCTTGAAATCAATAATCTGAGAGAAATTAACATGTCCAAAAGTATAAAAGATATAGAAGGAATCGGTCCGAAATATGCGGAGTTGCTTAAGCAGGCAGGCATCTCGACTACAGAGAAACTACTGGAAGCAGGCTCCACCCGTGCAGGACGCAAGGCACTGGCAGAAAAAACTGCGATTAGTGAAAAAATGATTTTAACCTGGGTCAATATGAGTGATCTGTTCCGCATCAATGGTATTGCCGGTCAGTTCGCCGAATTGCTGGAAGGTGCCGGCGTTGACACGGTTAAGGAATTACGCAATCGCAATGCAGAAAACCTGGTTACTAAAATGGCAGAAGTGAATAATGAGAAAAAGCTGTGTAAAGTTTCGCCCGGCCTGACGGTAGTGATCAAGTGGATAGACCAGGCCAAAAATCTACCACCTATGGTGTCTTATTAAAGGCAGGTTCTCTCTGAAAAATACCAGATGAAGCCCGCTTCGGCGGGCTTTTTGATGCACAGAAAAGGTGTGATAAGACGAACAAAGCTACTGGCTCAGCTAGAGAGTTAGGCTCCGACTGAACCAGCAGAGGATTTAGAAGACCTCTTTGGAAACACTAAAGGCTCCACGAATCTGACCTTCACTATAGCCACGGGCCATATCCTGCGGATAATGCTGCTTGAGTGCGGCTTCAACCTCGGGTTTGATTTCAGCGGCATGGCAATTAAGGCAGACCTTTTCTACGCCCTGAGCTTTCATAAAGCGATATTTCCCATCGACTATTTCAGCGAATGCCATTTTTTCAGCCGATTCGCCGGCCGCCTGGCGCTGGTCAAATTGCTCTAGTACTCTCTTTTCCCAGGCATCGGGCATGGCCGTTCTGTTATTGCGTGCCTTCAGGCTAACGCGGTTGACTGACCAGCCGGTATCCTTACTCAGTTTTTGAGCAATCGCAGGAGCCGCCTCAGAACAGACTGAAATAGCATGTACCGGGCCAGCACCTTTCATTGCATCCTGTAACTGAGGTTTCAATGTGCCACCAAATTTTTGTACGATGCTGATCGCTTCCTGTTTTAACTGTTGCTCGTTATTTTCAGTGGCCATCATGGATTGAGAAACAAACAGCAGACCAACGCTGCACAGGGTAGAAATGATTCTTTTTTGCATACAATGTTTTCCTCAGTAGTTGAACTATACCCGCAGGATTATATGCCTGTTTTATACAGATTCCGATAATCCAGATCATCGTTGATTGAAAATTTATCGACTCTTTCCTTGCATACTGTGAACTATGACATAAAGTCATTAACAGGAATGTGGACAATTAATCAGTTAGCCTGACAGTGTTTGTCGTGAAGCAGTTAAATAAATCGAGAATGTAGTTGAATCAAGTTCTACCAATAGCCATCAAATGTTGTTACGCCATTTTTATTCTGATGCAGGCGGCCTTAAGCGTTCAGGCCCAGTCTCTCGATAAAGTTTCGCTGCAACTGGCCTGGAAGTATCAGTTTGAAACAGCCGGTTTTATTATGGCAAAGGAGAACGGCTACTATCAGGAAGCAGGCCTGGACGTCGAACTAAAGGAATACGCCACGGGGGTAGACATAGTCGAGGATGTGCTTAGCCAGAAAAGTAATTACGGGCTGCATAACTCCAGTGTGGTGATAGAGAATGGTAAGATTAAACCGGTTATTCTGATGGCTACCTATTACCAGCAATCACCGCTGGTATTCGTGGTGTCGAAAGATATTAAAACGCCCAAGGATCTGATCGGTAAAAGTATCATGGGAACGACGGATGAGCTGAAGTACAGCTCACTGGCATTGCTGCTTAGTCACTTTTATGTGAATCGGAAAAACACCATTTTCACGGATCACAACTTTCATATTGAAGACTTTATCAGCGGTAAGGTTGCGGCGATGTCCGCTTTCCGGACCAATCAACTGTATCTGCTGGATAGTAAAAATATCGAATATAATATTATCGATCCGGCAGATTATGGCTTTTTTATGAGTGCCGTTAATCTGTTTACTTCACACTCAGAAGCCATCAACCAGACGGATAGAACCAGACGCTTTATTGAAGCATCTAATAAAGGCTGGACCTATGCGCTGGAGCACCCTGAGGAAACGGTTTCCATCATCTATCAGAAATATTCCCAGCTCAAGAGCCCGGAAGCCCTGCTTTTCGAGGCTAGTGTTACACGCAAGATGATGCTGCTGGATTTTTTCGATATAGGTGCAACCAATAAAGATCTAAGCCTGCGTTCAGTCAGTCAGTTCCATTTCAGTGGCCTGCTTGAGCCTGATCAACAACTGGGAAACTTCATATTTGAAGAAGTGTCACAGGAGTTTAGCAAGAATGTAAATTTTACCGACCAGCAAAAACTTTATCTGCAGGGGAAAAAGCAGATCAACATGTGTGTTGACCCCGAATGGATGCCGTTTGAAAGTATTCGGAATGGACAGCATATCGGTATAGCGGCGGATATTTTCGAAAAATTTAGCGCGTTTCTACCGATACCGATCCAGCTGGTTGAAACTCACAGCTGGCAGGAATCACTGTTCAGGGCAAAAAGTCGGGACTGCGATATTTTTTCACTGGCTTCTTCCACCGTTGAGCGCAACACCTACATGGACTTTACCTCTCCCTATATTAACCTTCCGATCGTCATGGCAACCAACATGGAAGAAATTTTTATAGCCGATATCGAAACGGTGAAGCATAAAAAATTCGGCGTTGTCAAAGGCTATGCGATTGCAGACATTCTTCGGAAATCTTTCAGCGATATTAATATTGTCGATGTGAATTCCATTTCTGACGGGCTGAAGCGGGTAGAGAATGGTGAGCTGTATGGATACATCGATAACCTGATGGTGATTGCTGATGCGATACAGAAAGATTTTACCGGTGTTTTGAAGGTGTCATCCCGCCTCAATGACGAAGTGCGGCTGGCGGTCGGTACACGAAATGATCAGCCCGAACTAAATCAGATCTTCGAGATACTGGTGCGGCATCTGGACGAGAAAAGTATGCAGTCCATCTACAATCGCTGGGTATCGGTAAAACAGGATGTAGCGTTTGATTACGGACTGTTCTGGAAATTGCTGGCCATTATTGTGTTTCTCTCAGTGGCGTATTTTTATTATTACATCAAGCTTAAAAGTCTGAATGTGGCACTGTTAAAGCTATCCATTACCGATAAACTAACCGGTCTTTTCAATCGGGTAAAAATGGATCAGGTGTTAATCCAGTACAAGTCTGCGATGGATCGTTATGGAGCCAATACGGCGTTGATTTTACTGGATGTTGATCTATTCAAGAATGTGAATGATACCTATGGGCATCCGGCGGGGGATGCCGTATTAATTGAGCTATCAAACCTGATTAAAAAAAATATCAGGAAGTCAGATTATGCCGGTCGCTGGGGTGGGGAAGAGTTTCTGATTGTGTGCCCAAATATTAATCAGGATGCGGCCAGAGTTCTGGCTGAAAAAATCAGCAATAAAATCAGAAAGCATGACTTCTCCGGTATCGGCAAGGTGACGGTTAGTGCAGGAGTGAGTGAATTTTCGAAACATCTCAGCGTACAGAAATCAATTTCTAATGTGGATAAAGCGCTGTACCAGTCAAAACAGGGTGGCCGAGACAGAGTTACCGTGTATGCGTAATTAAGTGAGATAAATCAATGCATAATCGATTAGAAACGTAGCTGTAGAACTGATCTATGTAGTCACATTTCAGCTGTTTACGCCTATAACCGACTGGAACGCGACAGACAGTTCGGCACGCCCGACCTTATCGATAATTTCCTGAGAGATCTGAACGATGGTGGCAAAAGGACCGGTCAGTAAAACCATACCGAGTTGCAGGGTTACGCGTTTATCTGCGATCGGGTTCATGCTGTTGGGGTGCTCAGGTGACACAAATATCATCTGAATTTCGCCCAGACCCGAAGGCATTTTTTCACAGCCACCACCGGGAGCAACATATTCGAACAGTTCTTCAGCGTTGCGGAAGGTGACGCTATCTTCCTTGAAGGTCTGTCCGCCCTTATGGACATTAAACTCTATCGTGATCGGCATCATGGTTATTCTCCTTTTGTGAATAAAACCAGTCTACTCCATCGCAATAAATCCGTATTTGTCCTGGGTCAAATAATTTCTCTCATCGAGGGTCGCTACGGATCGCTTCTGATGCGAGTCGGTAGCGTTTAGCCCAGGGCAGATATTTTGCGTACTGGTAAATCGCCAGCCCTGTCAGAATCAGCCCGGTTCCCAGCCAGATGCTCAGGTTCAGTGTTTCCTGGTTTAACCAGTTACCCAGAAACAGGGCGCTGACCGGGGTGATGAAGGTTATCAGTGCGACCTGTTCTGCATGCAGTTTTCTCAGACAAAAGAAATACAGTGGAAAACCCAGTGCGGTTCCCATGATTGCCAGATACAGGATCGCTGTCAGCGTTTGCACGGGGACATCCTGTGGCAGGCCGTGGAACAGGCTATTGATCACGAAGAGCGGGGTGGCGATGATCAGACTACCGGTTGTCACTGAAATGGAAGGCAGCTCAGGATTCAGCTTTTTCAATAACACACCACTCAGGGAATGGATGATGGAAGAAAAGGTGACGCCGGCAACCCCCCACCATGCATTGATCTCGATACTCAGACTTTCCGCAAACACCAGCGCCAGACCGCTGAGAGCGAGTAGCATTCCGAGAGTCTTAGCTGCGGTGAATGATCTTGTTCCCAGTATCAGCCGGGCAAACAAACTGGTAAAGAAAGGGGTCAGGCCAAAGATGACTGAAATCCAGCCGGATGGAATAAATTGTGCCGCCCAGTAGACGCTCGACATCGCCAGAAAGATTGGCAGGCCTCCGGCAAGATAGACTCGCAGATGAGGTTTATCCCAGGGTAAGGGCAGGCGCCATAATCGCACAATTAGCAGCAGAGCGAGTAGTCCGATAAGCATGCGGGTGGCTACGCCGAATTCATAGCCGACGTGGCGTCCACTCCACTGTATCGCCAGAGGCGAAGTGCTCCAGATCATGATGACGGTTAAATAGGCGGAGATGATAGGCACACTGTCGCTCTTAAGCTTAACGGATCAACCATAGACTAACAAAAATCAGCAAGCTCTCAAGCACTTACCTGACGATGCCTGTATAGCGACCTTTACCCGCTCGAATCAGCAGCGTATATTTCAGGCTCCTGTAGAGCGTTTTTTTAACAGTTTGTAATTTTGTTGAGGCTATTATGCACTGGTTTTCATCCCGAAAGTTTTTATTGCTGCTAATGATTGTAACATTTAAGTCGACCCTGGCAGCGCCACCCGATGGCTACAATTTTTTACCGTTGTCCGATGCAATGCAGCAGGCTGCCAGCGCGAAAAAGCCGGTTCTGCTCTATTTCGGGAGGTATGGTTGTAGCACCTGCCTGAAGATGCATAACGAAGTGTTCAGCGATGCAGCCCTGCATAAAAAATTAGCGCAAAATTTTGTGCTGGCCTATGTCGATACCGAAAGTGGAAATCGCATACGGCTGGATAATGGCGAGCGCACCACAGAAATGCAGTTTGCGGCACGTAACAAGATTCTGGGGACGCCTACCTTTATCTATTTTTCGGATGAGCAACAGCCTGTCATGCGGCGCGCAGGATTCCAGAGTATTCAGCAAATGAGTGATTACAGTGACTTTGTATCTCTGGGGCATTTTAAAACCACCGACCTTAAGCGTTATCTGGCCGAAAAATGAAGGGATTAAGCATAATTTTCGGCCTCTGGTTGTTAACTCAGAATGTGTTTGCTTCGGGTGACTGGGTCTTTGCTTCGCGCACGCCTGTCACGGCGCAGGCATCCGTTGCTGTATTTCATCATCTAGAAGGCGCCGGTCGGAAGCATATTGCGCTCTCCCAGCAAACACTTGCGGTAGTGTGGGAAGATGATCATAGTGGCAGCCCACAAATTTATATCACCTACAAAGCACTGGCTGGTGAACGGTTTTCTGCTGCACAGTCGGTGAGTTCTGGAACAGAAGCCTACGAACCGGCTGTTACAGGATTGTCTGGCAATCGCTTCGCGATGACGTGGGAACAGGATGGCGCAGTGTTTCTGCGTTCGGCTTATGATCAGCAGTTGTCGCCTGCACTGAAGTTATCTGAAGCTGCTGGCAGCCATGCCAGTATTGCGTCATTCGCTAATAGTGCCTATGTGGTCTGGCGTGAACAGCGCGCAACTGGATGGAGTCTGTGGGTCGCTGTTATCGCTGTCGCAGCGGATGGTCAGTTGACGCTAACCGGCAAAAACCGAATCGAGGCAGAGGATATAGCGTCCACGCTGTTATTTCCTGCTATCGCTGCAAACTCGACGGGTCTGGTGGTGGCGTGGGAGGATCGACGTGCCGGCCATACCCGTCTGAATTACAGTTTTTCGCATAACCATGGCGCCGCTTTTAGCCCGCCGAAGTATCTGAATGAGTTTTACTCAAATCGTAATCAATACGATAAAGGCAGCGGAGTGACCCGGGTTGCACTAAGTTCTTATGCGCAAAATGAATTTCTTGCCGCCTGGATGGATAAGCGTCGCGGGAATAATGGTTATGGCATCTTTGCTGCACAGGCTTATGACGGTTCTTTCGGTCCGGATGAAAAAGTGCATAGCGCGCAGGGTGATGAGCTGGCGCACAATAATCCGGCTACATCTGGAAATGCCAGAGGTGATTTTGTCGTGGTCTGGGATGATTTTCGTGCTGGCAATTCAGATATCTGGATCAGTCGCTATACCGAGGACAGTGTCTGGAGTGAGGATATTTCACCAGCCCCTGCCTCAGGCTCGGGAGAGCAGACGCATGCTGCGGTAGCGCTCGATGAAGAGGGTGGTTTGCATCTGTTGTGGATTGAGCGTGAAACGGTGGATGCCCCCAGCAGGCTCTGGTATAGCCTGGGAAGCATGCGTGAATAGCCTTATTGCGGCGGCATGCGGCTGATCGTCATGGATATACCCAGTGGCCCGCGAGGAACACTGGTGGTAAACGGCGCATCATTGCGCACAATCTCGATCAGTACCAGTTCTCCTGCATGACCTTTTACCGTGGCCTGTTGTAGATCTGACATGGAGTAGATGTGTTCCGAGGCATAACTGAGTATTACATCGCGGGATTTAATGCCCGCCACTGCCGCAGCCGAGCCTGCGTAAACTTCACTCACGATCACCCGGTTAGGTCTACCAGAGGCAAACAGGTATCGGTCATACACATTATCGCCAAGCTCTTCACGCAGGCTTTGTGCCGGATTACTCAGTTCCTGTACCTTTTCATAATATTCAGGGGTATTGATCCAGTTTTCACGGCTTGCCTGATCGCGTAGCTGGAGTTGTGCGAGTCTGTTTTGGCCAATCTGTTGCTGAATCCGTTGTACGGTATCGAAGGGTATGCCGCTGGACAGCAGTCTATCCTGTAAGGTGTCAGGGTCCGAATCTGCTGCGGGTTCATGTGCTGGATTATCGGGTATGTGGGACTGCGTTGGTAGCGCACTTTCTGGACGGACACTGTCCCGTTTTTGCTCCAGTTGCTGCAGACGTTGTTCCAGTGCATGCAAGCTGTTCTGGGTACTAAATAACTCTGATTCCATTGAATCCAGGCGGTTCAGTATGGCCGTGTCCGGAGTAGAGCGCAGGGTCTGTGGAACGGATACCGGCGCTAGCTGGAACGTGCGCTCGCGATCATTAAACTGGGACCAGACTGCCCACAGGCTGAGCAGGCTGAATAGAATAATGAGGGCCGTTTTGATCACAGGTAGAGGATTTCAGATGCAGGAACTGGGGCGTTAAACTGATGCGGCATATCAGGTACTAAAGCCGTATTCTGAAATGAAAAAAATCTGCCACCGGCTTATATCTTAGTGGAGTAACTTAAGAGTTCAGCTTTAGTTTTTCCAGTAAGGCCGAAAGGGTGATTTTAGTGGCTGAGTTGGATCCGGGTCTTGCAGCGATTCGTCCTGAACATCCAGAATTTCCTGCTCAAGATTTTTACGGTCTTCATCGGTCTGAAAAACCGTATTATCGTCATCGTCATCGGGCCTTAAATAGGTGACGTTATTAGAAATGCTTGCGGCCTTTAACATGGCTTTGAATCCTGTATGTCAGGGTTTAATGATAAAAAAAGTGGCTTAAATTCCAGTTTAAGCAGGTTTTTCAGCTTTTATAGGATAATAATATTTATCCTGAACCAGAAAGTATAGTTAAACATACTTATATAGACGTCTAATTTGTTTTTATCAATGTTTTCTTCAACTAAGTTATCAAACCTGCAGTAACTTTATGGTAAATTATTAATAGTATTCCTGTAGTTTATTCAGCTACCAATCATCGAAATTAAAACTAAACGGAGAGAAAGCTTTATGTCAGCGTATGTATGTAAGATCTGTGGAATGAGCGTGGGTAGCATGACCTGTGGAACCTGTGGCAAAGAACTGGTGCATGAAACCATAACTACCGATTCCGGCGAAAAGGTGCATGTATCCAAATGTCCGGATGGGCATGGAATGGTTAAGTCTCCGATGTGCTGTGGACAGGATATGAGCTGTAGTATTTAGTACACCCTGCATGCACCAGGCCAGATAACGATTTATCGGGTCTGGTGCACTTGTCTGTTTCAGCAACAGGGGTGATTCCAGCCCTTCATTACTTTAGAAACACAACTGGTCAAATCTTGCGGCGACAACCGCTTATAAATCTGGATAACATAATCATGTCGATATCTTTCAACAGCGGATTAAGGTTTTGTGCGCTGTTATGGTGTTTTTTGATGTCAGCCTGTACCACCATTGTTGCTCGACAGTCGCTTGAACTATTGAGTTTTCCGCCGGATATCGAACCCCGGATAGAGCTGTTAAATGTTCCATTTTATGAACAGCCAGGGTTTCAGGGCGCACCGGCAGCACTCGCCATGATGATTAACTTTCATGACAAAGGGGCTACTCTGGATCAGTTAATCCCGCAGATCTATGTCCCGGAACTGGAAAGTTCTTCCTACGAAGAAATGCTGGCCGCGGCTAATTTCTTTGATTTGCTGGCGATTGAACAGGATAAGCAGCTGGTCTCTATACTGCGTGAAATTGCGCAGGGGAATCCGGTTCTGGTGAAGCAGGATCTGGGTTTTGAAAAATACCCGATACTGCATTATGCCGTGGTGACCGGCTATGATTTAGCGGCACAGACATTGATCCTGCATTCCGGTGACGTCAGGCGTTGGAAGCGTAGCTTTGTCGATTTTGAAAAGTCCTGGGGCAGGGCGGGTTATATCTCCGTGGTTATAGTACCTCCAACCCAGATACCGGTGAGTGTGACCGAACAGAGCTATACCCGTGCGGTTGTCGCACTGGCCTTCCGTGCATCGGCTCGGGTGAGTATTCAGGCTTATCAGTATGGCCTCCGTCGCTGGCCTTACAATTATCAGTTACAGATGGGGCTGGGCAGGTCGAGTTATAATTTTCACAATTATGTGCTTGCCGAAAGCGCCTATTCGAAGGCAATAGAAATACAGCAGGAAAGTAGCGAGGCCTGGAATATGCTGGCAGCCTCTTTGCTGAAACAGAACAAGGTCAAACCGGCGCTGATTGCGATCAATCAGGCGATCAGACTGTCGCCTGATGATGAGTCATTGAAAAAGAGAAGGATTGAGATACTCAATGTCTCGCGCTATTACGATCTCGAGTAAATTAAGTTTAGCTGTTTTGCAGCGTCATCCTAAGTCCGAGACAGGTTCCTGGAATTACAGCTTAATCGCGCTGGATCAGGAGCGCCCGGTCAACGTCGCAATCTGTGCTTCCAGCTGTTTACGTGTGGTAATATCTTCAAAGGTGGCGACATAATGGATCACTTCGCCCTTTTCATTTTTGATGGACGAGATGTTTATCCATTCCGGATAAACGGTTCCATTTTTATGCCTGTTCCAGATCTCACCCTGCCAGTAGCCCTGTTCAAGCAGTGAGGCCCACAGTCGCTGGTAAAAATTTGCATCATGTTTACCGGATGAAAGTACACTCGGATTTTTACCGATGACGGCAGCTGCCGGATAGCCAGTGATTTCAGTAAACGCTTTGTTAACCTGAATGATATTACCCTTGCTATCGGTGATGGTGATCGCACTACGGGTTTCAAACGCCGCAGCGGCTATCTTCAGGTCATTTTCCATGGCCTTGCGGTCGGAAATATCGAGCATCTGAAAGACATAGTGGGTGACAGCGTCGGTCTTATCTTTTACCGCACTGGCAAACATAAGATTAGTACGTTTATGACCATCTTTGTGCAGGTTGAGTACTTCTCCATTCCATTGTCCGGTTTCCTCCAGTGATTTTTTCATCGAGCTCTGTGTGTCTTCATTATCAAAGATATACAGGCCTTCACAGGCCATGCCCTCAACGGTGGTGGGACCATAACCGGTCGCTTCACTGAAAGCGCTATTCACAATCTCTATTTCTAATGCAGGGTTGGTTATAAAGATTGGCTCCTTGGAATAAAACAACGCTGATATCAACTCCAGTGCATTATGTTCCAGTTCTTTAACCAGGCGGTTTTTATAGTATGCCCATGGTGTGATGATGCACAGTATGAACAGGCAGAAAAATAATAAATACAGTTTGATTGATTGATTGGCATAGTCTGCTCGTACATCGGCATCGGTGATGTGCTGAACGACCGTATAGCGTCTGGGTTTTTCACTATTGTCGGTATACTCCGTGGTCTGGAATATAAATCGCTCTCCATTGACCAGCAGGTTGCCTGAATCCATTCCGGTCATGCTGTCCCATACAGCGGGATGTTGCTGCGCGAAATTGGTAATCGAGTCAGGTTCCAGTTCATGTATCCAGTTCTGCGGCGTACCAAAGCCCTGCAGATAGTTCCCGTGCTCATCCAGGAGGGCCGTTTTACCGGGTGTGTTGGCGGTGATGTCGTTGATTGACGCAATCAGTTTATCGGCAAGAAAATTGACCACTAAAATACCGGAAGCCTGTCCGCTGCTCTGGAATACAGGCATAGCCAGTCGAATCACGGGTGTTATCGGGTAGCTAATTTCGTTGTATTCACGGTTCAAACTGATCGGAGAAATATACATTTCATTGCGATTCAACAGTTTCGCCTGGATATAGTAGTCACTGTTCTTTTTGTTTTGCAGGACATTAAAATTTTCAGCCAGTCCGATTTTCGGATCATAATCGATTCTTAATAACTCATAGCCTGAGTTAGCAATAAAACGGATTTGAGATATCCAGGACAGACGTTCCGCAATCGTGATCCAGTGATCCAGTATCAATTCTCTGGACAGTTGATTGCGATCTACCACAAAGCGCCTCAGTTCAGAGTCTTTGGCTAACTGGAAAACAGTGCTTTTTAGAAAGTTAAGGTTGTTGCCCTGTAGCGACTGAATCGTGTTTAACTGAGCCTCAGCCTTGAGGGAGGTGTTGCCCAGTTCATTCTGGGCAAGGAAATTGAAACTATACCAGCTGCCCAGAAACAGTATGCAAAGTAACACCACAATGGTGGTGATCAGATGCCTGAGCATGCGGACCTGCAAGGCTTTCATTTCCTTGATGGAAATGATTTGTTCGATGCTGTTTCTATACTGGGCGTTCAAAAGTTCACCTGTTGTAATCTTTGTTAAAGTTAAGCAGCTGCTGAATTATCCAGAGCTTTCTTAAGGGAATAAAATGCCTGAGACTGCATGCACTGTTTATTCTATGTCTTTTGTTTAACCGGGTATAAAAATACCGCCCATTCTTATGGCTCGAACTAGCTCCTTGGTGGACTTTTCTATCTCAGTGATGGCATCGTCAAAATTGCCCGCAGTACTCATTTTTTCAGCCTGCTTGCGAATGTTTCTGGCGGCTACGATTTTGTCATAGATTGTTTTTCGATAGGACTCTGGTTTGTCGCCAAGTTTCTTTTCGACCAGTATTTCAATCAACATCTGATGGGTATCATTGCGATCCTGTTCGTAGGAAAACTCTTCTTCCTTGCTGGCAAACTTTAACTCCCGCACCAGCACATCACCACTGCGCATATTATCGATACCAGTCTTAGTCAGCAGGTAGGCTTCATCAAGCTGCTCACGGGCTTTATCGAAATCACTTTTTTTCACCAGTTGCTCGGCGGAGGCAAGGATTTCTGAGATATTGAACTTCAGTTTATTGGTATCGTCTACGTTCTTTTTTTCGATAGCGATACGATCGAGGGCTTCCAGTAGAGCGTTCACACTCAACAGCTTTCGCTTGTAATCCCGTTCCTTTTTATGGTTCAGCAACTTTTTGGGTGAAGCGGCTCGAATAGCTTCATACATCAGCTTAACGGTTTGATCGAGTAGTGCATTGACCTTACTGGTTTCAGGTTCGAGGGCTGCTAAAATATAAGTTTCCCTGGCTTTGACATAGGCACTGTGTGCTTCCTGGCTATCACTGCTGAGGACCTGTCTGGCACCGGAAGATATTTCTAGCAGTTTTCTAAGATAGGCAAATCTGGGAGGTTTTCCGGAGATGTCTTCTGGCAGCGGGAGCGATTTTAACTGGGCCTGTAGTGCAGGGTTTAAACTAACCTGTTCAGAGGAGGACGCCCATGCAAGGTTACACTGGAATGAGGTCAGTAGGGCCAACAGGATGAAATAAATAGATTTTGGCATGGTTATTTCATGCATGAAAATGGTTCTGTTCATCATCTGTTATTAATGTGACCTCTAATAGTAACTACAGGTATAAACAGTTCAAAAAAGTTGTCGTTGTTTCTTTTTATAGATGTTTATCGGGTGGTGCTCCCTGGTATTCGGGTCGAAAATGTCCTTAGAATGCATCGATTTGGGATATTGTTCCCACAGTAACGCAACTCACTGACGAGTACAAGTGCAAATTGATGAACACATTGTTGCCAAAACAACATCCATCGAGTCTTTTATTGCTGGACTGTGCCTTAACCGTTAAACCGCTAGAAGAAATTGACGCCGCTGGAAAGCGCCTGTTTGCGGGTGTGCAGGAAAAATATAGTCGAAAAAACGATGAGCGTGGTGGTTCGTATCAAAATCAGACTAATGACCCACATATTTTCCCGCACGATGGCGCAATAAGGATAAAAGCATCGCCGGTAGCAGGGGATTGATCAGTTTATTGAGTTCAATACTCAACAGACCGCTGAACTGTAAAATGAAGATCAGAAAAAAACGACCGTAGAGTATGTCTGACTGATTGGCCCAGCGTTGGCAGGTATTCCAGCAAGAACCCGAGCAGCACAAAGGAGGTGATGGCAAATACCGCCACGAAGCCAGCCTGTTCATGTTGCTGGCGGACTATCGTGTTTAGCAACAGGGTATAACCCGTCCAAGAAACGGGCTGGAGAATGCAAACAGAGGTGCCGGGTGGCGGCTAACTAATTGCTACCGGTCTGTCGGTGACAATATCACAAAGCCCATGGGAGCCTGTTGGGCTTGTTTAAAAAGTGGTTTATGACTGGATTAAACGAATACCATCCTTTTCAATGCTGATAATGCGTTGTTTGTAGAGGCCGCCAATCGCTTTTTTAAACGCACCCTTGCTCATCCCGAACAGTCTGGATATTAACTGGGGGTCTGATTTGTCATGTACCGGTGCAAAACCGTTCTGTTTTTGCAGGTAGATAAGGATGATTTTGGCATATTTATCACGGGTTTCCTGGCCACCCTGCAGCGACAGGTCGATCTTTCCATCGGCACGGATACTCTTGATGAAGCCTTTTTTGCTCTGTCCAAAACTGAGACGCTGGAACACCTCGTCCTGATACAGAACACCCCAGTGACTGTTATTTATAATCGCCTTAAAGCCGAGGTCCGTGGTATTCGCAATCAGCAGGTCAACCTTTTGCTGAGGCCTGAATTGATGCGGCCTCAGGTCATCCAGAAACTTGTCGATTTTTGAGGATGCGGTAATCCGACCATCTCTTTTGTCGATGTAGAGATACACAATATAAGAATGCTCAACTTCCATCGGTCGATGCTGTTCGGCAAACGGAACCAGCAAGTCTTTATCCAGACCCCAGTCCAGAAAAGCGCCAATTTCCGTGCTATCCACTACTTTGAGATAGGCAAACTCACCCACTTTGGCTTTTGGGCTCTGAGTGGTTGCTACCGGTCGATCTTCAGAGTCAAGATAGAGAAAAACCTGGATCGAATCACCCAGCGCGACATGTTCGGGTAGGTGCCTGTTCGGTAGCAGTATTTCCCCCAGTTCTGCGGCATCCAGATAAACACCAAAATCCACCTTTTTAATGACCTTAAGCTCGTAACTGTGACCAATTTCAATCATGCTTTGACTCTTAGTAAATGTAATCCCGCGCCGTTGAAGACTGCGTGGGAATGTGTTTGGTTAATATTAATGGATGACGGGGCGATGATACTGATCCAGCGATCACCCGTACATAAACCACCACTCCATTTTGCTTCCATTTCATCCGGCGGGCTGTTTACCTCCACATCCTTTTACTGAAAACCCTGCATTTTCAATTATAACAGACGGCTATAGGCCGTATTTAGCCTGTCACGGTAATTCAATCCTGGCGCTACCTGCGGTCGGCCCAGCAGACGATGAACGGGCAGATTTTAAGATGATGTAAGCGGTGTAGTGTAGCGCTGAAATACCCCCGGTGTCAGGGGCTTCCAGCAAAAAACAATAAAAACGCGTTTTAGACGATCGCTAATAGTTCGATTTCGAAAATCAGTGCCTGATAGGGGCCAATCGATCCACCTGCACCGCGTTCGCCGTAGGCTAGCTGATGAGGGATGAATAACTTCCATTTGGAACCGACGGTCATCAGCTGCAGAGCTTCAGTCCACCCGGCAATAACACCTTTCACTGGAAACTCGGTGGGTTGATTACGGCTGTAGGAGCTATCAAATTCGGTGCCGTCGATCAGGGTGCCGCGATAATGCGTACGCACGGTGCTGTCTGCATCAGGGATTGCACCATCACCGCTGGTGATCACTTCGTACTGTAAACCGGATTCGGTCACGATGACATCGTCACGGATCGCATTGGTTTCCAGGAACGCAATGCTGTCGGCGCCAAATTTTTCGGCTTTTTTCGAGGACTCATCCTTCAGGCGCTGCTGCATGAGCTGAAATGCGGCATTGATCTCATCGTGTGAAACCTGTGGGGGTTTGCCAGCAAAGGCATCCTGAAAACCGGCTAGTCCGGCCGCTAATGAAACCCCTGGAAAGACAGCGCTGAACTGTTCTCCCATTTGTAGTCCGATGCCGTAGGATGCCTGGTCTTCGGTCGTGCTAAATTCTTGATCTGTCATTGTGTACCTTTATATTTTGAGTTAAATGATATTTTAAAGTCGTTTAAAACTGCGTTTCTTATCAAAAACACGCACGACAGGGGCTATTGGATAACATTTTATGGTCCGGCGCTAGCCCGAAGATTGGAAAGCTTTGCTTTTTGCACTGTCGGCTAACGCTGATATAGTCAGGTATCGCAGCAAAAGTTATTAAATTGAGTTGATTTAATCAAGAGCTCGGCGAAACTAACAGCGCTATTACTCAGATCAATTACAGCAGGGATCAAGCGATTATACTCACTGCTCTGTTGACGGTGGGAGGGAGTAGTGACTTTGACTACGTCAGTTCAGAGCTTAAAATCAGTCCGATCACCGTTAAATAGTAACGTGACGAAGTATCTTCAAACCCATAGTTCAGGAAAAAGCTTTTTATGAACCAACAAAAATCTCTGCTTAAGCAGGTTGTTGTACTGATAAGTCTGCTAATTGTCGTGTTTCCATTACCCACGCTAGCGAGTGATGTGGCAGGGCAGCTGGTTGCGTTTTCGGGAGATGTGTGGGTATCCAGCGGGCCTCAAAATCCCTGGCGAAAAGTTTCCGGATGGGAAGATCTCTACCCAGGTTATAGCGTGAAAACAGGCCGCTTAAGCGCTGCCAGTTTGCGCATGGAAGATGAGTCACTGATCCGTCTATCACAAGATGCAGAGTTTAAGGTCGAAGGTGTGCAGCTAACCTCTTTCTGGCGCAGGGCGACATCGTTTGTTTCCGAGGCCAGTCGCAGCATTAAATCCTCCTATCGATTGATTAGTGGAAAATTATGGGGGCGTAATAATAACCGCAATCTAAATACCCAGATCATTACGACCACAGCCACGATCGGTATCCGCGGGACGGAATACATGATTGAAGCGAGTGAAAACGCCAGTACGGTGAGTATTCAGGAAGGTGAGGTGGTGGCCGAAAATGAGCGCGGTCAGACCATTGTTAGAAGTGGTGAGCAGGTGGTTACACGTGCAGGACAGGCGCCTCAACGATCTACCCTGGTGCAATCGGCTGCAGCTGTTCAGTGGACCATACAGGTACCAGAGCTGATTGATCTGCAGGTATTGCTGAAAAAGGGCATCAAAGACCGCTCGATTGTGAAAAAGATTGAGCAGGCTTACCGCCAGTCGAATTACGCAACAGCACTCGATCTGCTGGCACAGGAACAGCGCAGGCAGCCTGATAGTAGTGCAATCCAGCTGGTCAGAGCCTGGATCCATATAAAAGCGGGCAACTCTGTTGGCGTATTTCCACGCCTGAAGACCTTGTCCACGCAATACCCGGGTGATGCGTCATTGCAGGAAATGATGGCTTTCAGTGCTTTCCTGAACACGCAGTATGCAGATGCCAGAAATATCATCCAGCAACTACAGCAGCGCAACCAGCTGACCGATACTGGCTGGGTGGTGAGCGCTTATCTGCATCAGGCGGCCTATGATTTAGTCGCTGCAGAACAGGCGTATCTGAAGGCGCTGGAGATTAATCCGACCAGTCAGCCAGCGCAGTTACAACTGGCAACACTCTATTTCGCCAGCGAGCAGAACCAGAGGGCGCTTGCGATGGTAAGCCAGCTGGCGGCATCTAACCCGAATTTGGCTCCGCATCGAATCTGAAAGGCTTCATCCTGCTGGCTAACAATGAAACCGCTAATGCGCTGGCTGAGTGGGAACAAAGTGAAAAAGCCGGCGTGGCCGATGCGGAAACCTACTTTGGTTTAAGTCTGGCGTATATGCGTAAAGGGCTGATTGAGCAGGCTATGCAGAGTATTGCCAGTGCGGTATTGCTGGATCCGCAACGTTCAATGTACCTAAGTTACTGGGGTAAAATGTTGCACCAGATCGGGCGTAACGATAAAGCGCTTACGGTACTCGATAGCGCCATAAGACTGGATCAACAGGACCCGACCCCGCGTCTTTATAAAGCCATCATTCTGCGTGACCTGAACCGCCCGGGAGAAGCCATCCGCCATTTACAGGTTGCTCAGGAACTGAACAATAACCGGGGCGTGTATCGTTCGCGCTCGTTACTGGATAAAGATCTGGCGGTACAGAATGTGGATCTGTCGCGTCTGTTTACCCAGCTCGGGCTGGCAGAATGGGCACATAAGAAAGCGATCAACTCGATCAAATCTGACTTCACCAATGTCTCCGCGCATATCCTGAATGCCGGTGCGTATGCCGGGGTAGGTGACCGCGCCTATGCACTGGCCAATGAAGCCCTGCTGGCACGTCTGATGCAACCGGCGAACATCAATGCCTTCAGCAGCTTCAACAGCTATACCAGCCTGTATGAAACCCCCGATAATGAGTTTAATCTCGAGCTGAGTGCCGGCAACCATCAGCAGCGCAGCGCCAGTCTTATCGCTGCGGGAGCCGTGCCTGAAAAATCATTGGCCTGGAGTGTGGCTGCAGTACACGATGGCAGCGATGGCTGGCGCAATACCAACGGCGAAAGCTTCGACAACCTGTCATTTATCGGTAAATGGCAGTTAAATGAAAAAGCCAACTTATTAATTTCAGCATCAGTAACAGATAGTGAGTTCATGTATGATTTTAACCTGCCTCGATATGAAATTGACTCAACGGATGACAATAAACCACCATTTAATATAGGTACAAAGGAACTTGAGTTGGGGTTGCATTATAGATTATCAAATGATCATGATTTGATGTTTTATATATCAGGTAACGACTTTAATGGAGGTCAAAATGGGCTAGAGATTGATCCATTTAATATTGGCGCTAGTATCTTGACCCTGGAGACTGTTTATAAAGATAGTTATGAAAGACCTTCAACCAGATTTCAGTTTCAGGGAATAAAAAAACTAAAGCAACATCAATTAATTTATGGCTTGTTGTTTTACAACGGAATGAATAACGCACATATCAACGAAGATGCAACTATTTATAACCCGGACCATACGTTAAACAACACAGTTCCAACTTTAGATAAAACGTCATCCTTTGATCTGGATATTTCATTTAGCAGTTTATACATCCAGGATAGCTGGCAAATAGCCCCGAATCTGCTGCTGGACCTGGCTGCTTATCTTGAGAGAATGGATAATGCCAATGCCCAGACCGGTGGTGAATGGAGCCTGAATGAAAACTCCGCACGCTTTGGACTAGTTTGGAATGTCAATTCTGCCCACACACTTCGTTTCGCATCGTTTGAGTATTTACTGCCTTTCATTTCAGCCAGACTCGATCCTACCGATATCGCCGGAATCCCGATCTTTAAAAATACCAACGAAGGCAGTCTGGTGACTGAAAGCGATCTGGTATGGGATTTTGAATGGAATAGCGGATTGCTCTCAACGGCTATCTTCAAGGTTCAGGAATCTTTTACCAGCGCTGCGCTGGTGGCCGGCAATCAGCTGGAAACCACTTCCAAAAGTGAAAAGCAGGGTATGTCGATCACACTCAATACACTGCTCGGACTTTCCACCGGATTGAATGTCGGGTTCACCAGTTTTGATGTAGAGGATGGGTCTCTGCCTGCGCTTGATCGTAAGGAAAATAATATTTCCATCGGGCTCACCCATGTCTATCCGAACAGTCTCAGCGTAGGAGCGAAGCATGTCGTGCGTGAGATGAACTTTGATGGTACCCGCGAAGAAGGCAACATTAATGTCACCAGCCTGCTGGTGGGTTATGAGTTCGATAACAAAAAGCAGCAGTTTGAATTCGAAGTGAGCAATCTTTTTGATCAGAAATTCAACTGGGTCACCGATAAATTCAGTACCAGCGGGGTAGCGCCCGAGCGTCTGTTTACGGCTCGATACCGCGTGAGTTTTTAAACCAGTTCGCTTTAAAAAAGCGACTGTGAACAATTTGGCTGTAGTTCATGCGCCTGGCATGCTATCAAGTAAGTCAGTAATTTACTGCATGACCCGAAAATGCGGAGTTAAACGGAGCTATTAACATGAGTTTTAACCAAAAAATATTGAATTCCAGCGCTTTAAAATCAGTTGTTTTGCAGTTGATTGTGGCGTTATGCACTTTTTCTTCGTTACAGGCTGCGACTCCCGGGCTACCGTTTACAGAGGATTTTGCTAATTCGAATCTGAAAAACGAAAGCCTGTCGACAGCACTCTGGTCGAACAAGCTACAAAAAGCATTTCTGGGTCAGCGTAATGCAAAATCGCTTGGATTAAGGAGCGGAACCACAACCACCCTGAATATCTCCAGTACTCCGATTTCCTCGACCTCAAGAAGGATTCATTCCGCCGATGTAAACGGCGATGGCTATCCGGATGCGATCGCGAACGATTTCAGTAGGCTAAATATTCACTTTAATAATCGAACAGCCGATCCGTTTTTATCACAGATTATCTCCCAGACCGGTTTTACTTCCAATATCTACGATATTGCTACCGGTGATATCGATCATGACGGTGATATCGACATTGTAGTTGCTACCTTTGGAGGCACTAATAGACTGTATCTGAATGATGGCTCAAGTCAGCCATTTCAGAATGCAACCGCCTTAATCATCTCCACCGATAGTGCTTCAACCCGCGGTATCGTGCTTGTGGATATGAACGGGGATGGCTGGCTGGATGTGGTGGCAGGCAATGAAAGCAGTGCAAACCGCCTGTATCTGAATACCGGTGTGGCTCCCTTTCTAACCGGTATAGTTGGAACCAATATTTCGAGTGATGCGGACCGGACCTACGATATAAAAGTCGCGGATCTGAACAACGACGGCTTTCCTGATGTTGCGGTTAGTAATTCAGGAACAGCGACTGAAAAATACTATCTCAATGATAAGAATATTGACACAGATAACAATCCATTTACTTCAGTTTTAGGACTTTCAATATCATCAGATATTGGTGCATTTGTAGATGCACTTGATTTGGGAGATGTGAATAACGATGGGTGGGTAGATGTGGTTACTACAGGAGGTAGTACCAATAAGGTCTATCTGAACAGTCAGAACCCGCTTACCCCGTTTGACGCCGCAACCGTCAGCAACACCATCAGCAATGAAAATGAATTTGGACGCGAAATCAAGCTACGCGATCTGGATGACGATGGAGATCTGGATGCGATAGTTGCCTATCAACGAGCACGCGACTGAATCTATCTGAATAACGGAAGCTCTACTCCGTTTAGCGGGGTCACCGGCATTGAGATATCGGTCGATACGCTGGATTCCTGGGGCATGGATGTCGGCGATGTCGATCAGGATGGCGACCTGGATATCCTGATCGCTAACGATGGTCTGGATAAGCTGTATGTGAATAATACACCGGTCACTTCCTTTGCCGCTACCGAGGCGGTAGACATCGGAATCGAAACCAATAATGCCCAGCAGATGGATATTGGTGACGTGGATAACGACGGTGATATGGATGTCGTAATAGCCAATGAGGGTACGGCGGAGCTTCTGCTGAATAACGGTACACTGGAACCTTTTCTGGGCGTCAGTCCGGTACTGATCAGCAATAAACCCTCCAGTCCGAGAAGTATCAAGCTGGCCGATGTAAACCGTGATGGCCTGCTGGATGTGATGGTAGGCGGTGCCGGCGCTTCAGTCAGGCTTACCTTGAACGATGGCGATGCCTTACCTTTTAGTGGAACCGTCGCCAATCAGTTAACCTTTGCAGCAACCGAATCCTATGTCTACTCTTTCGCCGTCGGTGATGTGAATAACGATGGCTATCCGGATGTGGTATTAGGCAAGATTCTGTTGTCGACTGGCGATGGCATTAAAACCCTGTACCTGCACGATAAAAATATCGATGCGGATACCAATCCCTACAACTCCATCGCCCCCATCAGTATCGGCGTCGCGGCGCAGGCCTTTGCGATGGAGCTGGCCGATATGAATGCGGATGGCAATCTGGATCTGGTGGTGGGGCATGGAAACTACATCTCGGCGACCTCCAGGATCAATCATCTGTACCTGGGCAATGGCAGTGATACCCCGTTCAGCGCCGGCGCGACCAATATCACCACCGATCAGGATTTTACCTCACAGATCAAGATTGCGGATGTCAACAAGGATGGCGCGCTCGATATCATCGTGGGCAATGGCTTTAATCTGGGCGGTAGTGCTTCCAATATGAAGGTTTATCTTAACGATAAATCGGGTGACCCTTTTGATACCGCGAGCGGACAGATCATTGGCAGTGATGGCCTGAAGGCAACCGGTCTGGCAGTCGGTGATATCGATCATGATTCAAACCTGGATGTGGTCTCTGTTGCGTATCAGTCGCGCAGAGTAATGCTGTATCCGATCACCGGTAATACGGCGTTTGCTAACATTATTGGCAGTGAAGTCTCGGAAGATTCAATTTCATCCTCCGCCGTTGCCATCGCCGATTTTAATAACGATGGTGATCAGGATATCTTCGTTGCTGCGGCGGGGGTCAACCGGCTTTATCACAACAGCGCTGCTGCTGAAGCGTTTAATACGGTGACGGATACCAGTATTGACACCAGCAGTTATTCAACTGTGCCGGTCAATATAGGCGATTTTAATGGAGATGGATTGCTGGACGTGATCTCCGGTGTCTGGGGGCAGGTCAATCGACTGAATATTAATAATGGTACCAGAGACCCTTTTAATCAGGCTTCGCAGGCTCTCGGCTCAGATGCGCTGTTAACCCAGGCGCTGGCGGTGGGGGATGTCAACAGGGATGGTCTGCTCGATGTTGTGAGCGGCAACAATGGGGCCAATAATCTACTGCATCTGAATAATGGCACGGCAACTCCATTTACCGGTGCGGGAATCAATATCAGTAATGTGGCGGAAACAGATGTGACCCGTGACCTTGTGCTTACTGATTTTAATCGAGATGGTTACCTGGATGTAATTGCTGGAAACCAGGGTAATCCGCTGAAAATTTATTTTAATAATCAGAATAATCTGGCTCCATATGGTGTTGCGCCGTTCCTGCCGCTCGGTACAAATAATTA